>Ga0256406_1002227_pt1 | contig 28207 bp, 17 predicted proteins | sample RumenRJG_03DNA_FD_185986 | JGI IMG/M metagenome (GOLD analysis project Ga0256406, IMG submission 185986) | Bovine rumen microbial communities from Lethbridge, Alberta, Canada - RJG_03 | ecosystem: Host-associated > Mammals > Digestive system > Stomach > Rumen | place: Canada: Alberta | collected... | reverse complement strand
GAAGTTCAGAAGTTCAGTCAAATGCATAAATATCTGACATTAAGGTATCATTATAGTAATGACAGAACTCCTGGACTTCTGAATTTCCGGACTTCTTCAATTTTGACACACCCTCTTTATAGCGTCAGGCTGCCACTGTTGGCAACCTCATCAATCATTGAAAGACTCAGTGAGCTCACAGATCTTTGTGATGACCTGTACAGCCTTCTGCATGACCTGTATTGACACAAACTCATAGGGACCGTGGAAATTGACGCCTCCGGCGAAGATATTGGGACAAGGCAGACCACGGAACGAGAGCTGTGCGCCATCAGTGCCACCACGGATGGGCTCCACCTTTGGTGTTACGCCACTCTCCTGCATGGCTTTCAGTACGATGTCAATGACATACATGTTGGGGTCAATCTTCTCCTTCATGTTGTAGTACTGGTCCTTCAGCTCAATGCTTACGGTGCCTTCTCCGTACTTGTCGTTCATCTGCCGTGCGATGTTCTCCATGAAGTCCTTGCGGTCCTCAAATTTCTTGCGGTCGTGGTCGCGAATGATATAGCTCAGCTTTGCCTCTTCACAATGACTGTTGATGGACAACAGGTGATAGAATCCCTCATAGCCCTCGGTCGTCTCCGGGATGTCAGTATCAGGGATATGGCTGTTGAACTCACAGGCGAGCCTTGAGGCGTTGACCATCTTACCCTTGGCATAACCGGTATGAACGCTCACCCCCTTGATGGTGACCTTTGCACTGGCAGCGTTGAAGTTTTCATATTCCAGGTCACCGATATCGCCACCATCCATGGTGTAGGCCCAGTCGCAACCGAATTTCTCCACATCGAAGTGATGGGCACCCATGCCAATCTCCTCATCCGGATTGAAGCCTACACGAATGTCGCCGTGCTTGATTTCGTCATGGTCGCGCAGGTAACACATGGCCTGAACGATTTCTGCAATGCCGGCTTTGTCGTCAGCGCCAAGCAGCGTCGTGCCGTCGGTGACAATCAGATCCTCCCCCTTGTGGGCCAGCAGTTCCGGAAACTTCTTGGGCGAAGACACAATGCCCGGAGAGAGCTCGATGTCGCCGCCATCGTAATGGGGCACAATGCGGGCCTTGATGTTGGCGCCACTGGCATCGAGTGCAGTGTCGTAATGAGAGATAAAGCCGATAGTGGGAGTCTTTTTCTTGCTGTTGCCGGGAAGCGTGGCATAGATATAACCCATCTCGTCCATCTCCACATCCTTCAGGCCCTCCTGCTCCAGCTCTTCCTTCAGATACTTGGCAAAGATGAGCTGCTTGGAGGTACTGGGAACTGTCTCGGAGTCCTCGGCCGACTGTGTATCAAACTTAGTGTAATTGATAAATCGTTCTACTATATCCATGTGATATTAAAGATTTGTGAATTCTTTATCACAAAGATACTCATTTTTACGGCCTCACATAGGAAAAAGGTTGTTAAAGTTATTTAAACTTGCAAACAACTTGGCAAGACCATGACAACTCGCAACTAACGCACGCCGTTCATGCACTCATGGCACCTCAGGCACTTACACTTTGCACGTTCAGCTTCCGTCAATACCCCAATAACAAACGATCGCCAAGCCGCAACAATAACGACTTGGCGATATATGGATTGGTGACCCCGGTGGGACTCAAACCCGCGACACTCAGAACCGGAATCTGATGCTCTATTCAACTGAGCTACGGGGCCATACCATGACGGTTTCTGTCGTGCAAAGGTAGTAAATCTTTTTGGTAAAGCAAAACAATGACTGAAAAAATATTGAGGACATCGTCAGAAACATCTTATTTTTGGATAATTCAGCATCCCTGCAAGTTTCAAGAGAGCCACTCTGGCAATGTCTCAGCCCAAGAGCCGGTTCTCAAGGACGAAAAGGAAGTGCATCAATAACAAAAGTCCAGAAGTCGGAAGTGCTGCCATCACATTCATAATACCTGTCTACCAGATACCTGTGCATATGACTGAACTTCCGGACTTCTGAACTTCCGGACTTCTAAAACTACCAATGTTTACTTTTGGTCTTTCTTATAGAAGTACTTCCACAATGGTGCCACCATGAGCGCTTGCTTGAGTTCGTCACGCTCCAAGATGTCACGCACCTGCTGTTCGGTGAGCAGATAGACATCAAGGTCTTCCGCTTCATCGAAATGCTGTTGGCCCATAGGGCGCACACCACGTGCGATGTAGGTATGGGAAATATTGTTGCAGGCACTCGGATTGGAGCAGCTCTCCATAAACAACTCCCATTCACCGCCACCAAAGCCCGTTTCTTCCATCAGCTCGCGTTGGGCCGCATGCATAGGTTCCTCACCTTTCTCCACGACACCAGCGGGTATCTCCCACTCCACGATGTCAAGACCATGGCGGTACTGCCGCTCGAAGACATACTTTCCATCATCGGTGATGGCAATGACATTGATCCAGTCGGGATACTCAAGACACCAGTAGGCGGGATTGATATTGCCGTTGGGCAACTGCATGCAGTCTTTACGCACGGTCATCCAAGGCTCTTTGAGTATGTACTCAGAGGAGAGCGTTTTCCAGCGCAACTCCTCATCACTACGATGTTTCATCTTGACGAATACTTAATTAAATCTTATTCAAATCGACCATATCGTGATGCTTCAAATGGCGTTCCTGCACGAGCTGCAGCAGTTTCTGCTTGCGCTTAGGCTGAATGAGACGTCTTACGAAGATATTGGGGATGGCCACACCAAGGGCAATGAACAGGATGACCAGCGATGCCTTGATGGCCCAGTTGAATGCGAACGTGAGCTCACCTACTACTCCATCCATCTCAATGAATCCAAACAGCGCACGGTACATCATGACTCCAGGAATCATAGGAATGACCGACGGAATGGCGATCACCTGATGAGGAATGTGGTGCCAGTGCTGCGACTTTGTGGCAATGATGCTGACGAGGGCCGAGCCGACGAAAGATCCGATGATAATGCCCATGTCAAGTCCTGTGTTTCCGTTGCTCGGACCGAGGTTGACGAAGTTGCGGGTGCACACGGCGATGATACCTGTAACGGCCAGTACGGGCATGATGCGTTTCGGTGTATTGTAGATAGTGGCAAAGCCCATGGCTGAGACGGCGGCTGCAATCGCATAGTAGTAGAACGGATTGTGAGGCGTCATCGAGAGTGTCTTCACGAAGTTGTCAATGCCACATATCTGAATGGCGAAGGCAATGCCGAACGACATGGCCAGGATCATCATCAGCGTGGTCACGGCACGTGTGATGCCCACTTGCACGTAGTCGCTCACCATGTCGCTGACGAAGTTGATGAGTGGTACGCCCGGCACGATGAACAGCGTGCAGGCCATCAGCGGATGGTAAGGCGTGTCGGAGTGCATGAAGGCCGGAAGTGCGCTGGCCACCGTTGGATTGAGCGATAGAAATGTAGTGAGCCATGCCAGCAACGTGGCCAGGAAGGCACAGATGGCAATGTTCACGTAGCCGTTCCAATGTAGCTTACCCAAAAACATCTTCAGGCGGAAGCCGAGGATGGCGGGAATGGAAGCATAGAAAAATGCCGGCCAGTCACAGCCAAACTGAATGCAGAAGCCACCGCAGGCAAAGCCTGCCGCTACGGCAATCATCCATGGAGAGTACTGCTTGTGCACATGCTTCAACTCGTTAAGTTCCTGCTCGTAGCGGTCAAGACTCCAGTCCTCACGGATGGCCGTCCACAACATCTTACTGACCCGGGAGATGACGGTAAACTCAATGCAGTGACTGTCCACACGCTGGTATTTGGAAAACGAGTGCGTCTGGTCACTCAGGTTGACCATGATGATGTTGTAGTTGAGATGGATGTGGATGTACTCCTTCGGCAGTCCGAGATAGGCCTCACAACGCTCCATATTGCGCATGATGCGGGGACAGTCGGCATTGCTGGCCATCAGGATGCATCCTGTCTGCACCAGCAGGTCGAGTTTACGGCGCAGCAACTGCACCCCCTCGCCCTCATACTCAGCGTGGTTGCCACTGTTGCTGGAATCACTCTCTTCTTGCAGCAGGATCTGCTCCAACTTCTCTGTGTCTTGGAAATATTCGTTCGTATCGTCCATTGTTATAATGTGTGATATATTGTTATGACATGAAGACCATGATGAGAATCTGAATACCAATGATACGCAGGAACATGGCAAACGGATAGACCGTGGCATAACCGGCCGACGGCAGGTCGCTGGTGGTGAGGCTGTTGGAGAATGCCAATGCGGGAGGATTGGTGTTGCCACCAGCCAGCACGCCCATGAGCGTATAGTAATTGATATGGAAGAAATAGCGGCCGATGATGCCACCAAGCAGGATAGGCAGCATCGTAAGAATCATACCGTAGCCAATCCAGGCAAGACCCTGCTCATTGATCAGCGTATGGAAGAAGTCGGATCCTGCACCCAGTCCTACGCAGGCGAGGAACATCGTGATGCCAATTTCGCGCAACATCATGTTGGCAGAAATCGTGTTGTAGGTGATCAGATGGTAGCGGGGACCAAAGTAACCCATCAGGATGGCCACAATGAAGGGGCCACCGGCCAGTCCTAAACGGATAGGCGTGGGGATGCCTGGAATCACAATGGGCACGTTGGCCAGGATGCAACCGAGGGCAATGCCCAAGAAGATGGGGATAAGGTTGGGATAGTTGAGTCGCTTGAGAGAGTTACCCAGCATCTTCTCAATCTTGCTCTGTGACAATTCGCTGGCTACGACCGTAAGTCTGTCGCCCAACTGCAGACGCAGATGGGGATGAGCTACGAGGTCGACACCATTACGGTTGACACGCGTCACGGTAGCGCCGAAGTTGGTATTCAGGTTGAGTTGCTGGAGAGTCTTACCGTTGAGTTCCGGACGGGTGACGAGGATACGGCGTGAGATGAGTTCCTTGCCATAAGGAGCCCAGTCGAAGTCGATCTGCTTACCGATGAGCGCCGTGATGGCATCGATGTCGGCAGGTGCCGCCACCACGAGCAGGCGGTCGTGCTGATGGAGTTGCGTCTGGCCATTGACCACTGCATTATGTTCTTGCTGGCCCTCCATAATGATACGGGAGATGACGAAATGTCGGTGAATGATGTTCTTCACCTGTGCAACAGTCTGACCATCAATACGCTGGTTGGACACTTCAAGGGTGAAGGAGCGCACGGTGAGCTGTTCCAGTTGTCCCAGTCCACGCTCAGCCTCATTCTCTTCCCGTGTAGGTTTGATTCGGAGAATATAGCGCAACAGGATGAACGACAGGATAACGCCAATCACACCCATGGGATAAGCCAGCGCATAACCTGTGGCAATCTCAGGAGCCTCAACACCCTTCAGCCCGAAGTAGGCCTGCTGGGCCGCTCCAAGGCTCGGCGTGTTGGTGACAGCACCCGAAAGGATACCGGCCAGGGCCGTCATCGACGTGCCGGTAGCATAATGGAGACCAATGACAAGCACAAAACTGATGAGAATGGTAACGACGATCAGCATGTTGAGCGACAGTCCACCTTTTTTGAAAGAGGAGAAGAAACCCGGGCCTACCTGCATACCGATGCAATAGACAAACAGCACCAGGCCAAACTCACGCATGAAATGGAGCAGCTCCATATTGAGATTGAGATTGAAATAGCCAAACACAATACCAATGATGAGCACCCAAGTGAGTCCTAACGAAACGTTCTTTACCTTAATCCTGCCCAAGAGAAGGCCAAGGGTGATGACTAAAGAAAGAATAAAAATGGAATGGGATACGCCACCACCCCAATAGGCTGCGGACCCCATAAACAAGTTCCTTAATAATTCCATCTTAAAAATTACACTAACATTATACTAACATGATTGTCATCCCAGACACACGTCTAAGACTAATACCGGTGCAAAGGTACGATTATTTTAGCAGTTAACGTTAAAAAGATAGAAAGAATTGAGTCTAAATGCACGTTGCTTAGAAGTGATTGCCGTATAAGATGTTATTGTAATCCAGAAGTATTCATTAAGCAGACAAATGCAATATTCACTGCACATGCCTGCCCGTTGACGGTGTCATCTGATGTTGACCCTCAGGCGCTGTCCATTTACCAGCCAACTATCTATTGTCCAATGCCCAGTGCCCTTACAATGGCTTTGCCCCAATACTGGGCCAGCACACTAGCCCCCTCTTCATTGGGATGCAGCCAGAAGTCACAATCATGATAGCCCTTCTCGTGGACGAGCATGGTGGCGTAATGCTCCTTGAAATAGCGGTAGGCATCACGGTCGCCGGCATGCACCTGTCCGGGATAACGCACGTCGAAGTGCTTCACGATCTTCTTCACCTGCTTGAAGTACACTGTCAACATCTTCTGCCCTTCCTTGGTCTGCAAGCTTCCGTTACGGGTGGTGAAGGGTGCCGAGAAGTATATTGGCCGATGGAGCACGAACTGTGCCTTGGGATAGATGGCCAGCAAGGAATCGATGATAAGCTCCATATTGTGCTCGTACATAAAAGGAGTCGTACGGCTGTTGCCCGGCCGCTCTGCGGCATCATTGGTTCCCAGCATGATGGAGAAGACCAATAGCCCATTTGGATGCTCCGCCATGATTCGGGACGTTGCCGATTTTAGTTCGTTCCAATAGTTGGTGATGCCCGTTTTGGCAGGCACGAAGTTAAACGTGGTCCGTCCACTCTTTCCCATGTTCACAACGTGACACTCACCCACGCCCGGCTGCCGTGCCAGCCATTGACCACAAACGATTGGCGGTGCAGTCTTCTTAGGGTTCTTGTGCAAGGCTCCAAAGGTAATGCTGTTGCCTACGAACACCACATTATAGTCCTGCTGTGCCCTCACGGCTGACACCAACTGAAGCAAGAAGAACAATATCAAAATCTTTTTCATTGCTTTATTATCTTATACTATGCTCATTCGAAATGACAACGGCATGGCCATTTATTTCACCTTCTTTTATATGTTATCAAATAAAATGCGTATTTTTGCCAAAACTTATTTTATGACTGTTCAGCATATGGAAACGATTCAGAACGAGCAGCTCCGTGTTGTCGTCTCACCCCACGGAGCAGAGTTGCAGAGCATTAAAAACGCAAAGGGCCACGAGTATCTCTGGCAGGCCGATCCTAAGTACTGGGGCCGCCACTCCCCCATTCTCTTTCCGGTTGTCGGCACCCTCTGGAACGGCACGGCTCATTTTGGGAACACCGACACTCACATGGGACGTCACGGTTTTGCACGCGACATGGACTTCGAGCTCATTGCCAAGGGTGACGAGCAGGTAGTGTTCGCCTTGCACGACAACGAGGAGACCCGCACCAAATACCCTTGTCACTTCAATCTGGCCGTGAGCTACAAGCTCAAAGGCAACACGCTGAAGGTGACCTGGCATGTGGAGAACACCGACGACAAACCCATCGCCTTCCAGATTGGCGGTCATCCGGCATTCAACCTTCCCGAAGTCACGGCAAATGATGCCATGCACGGCCGGCTGCAACTGGACAACACCGCTCCCATCCGCCGCTTTATCGATCATAACAGCGGCTGTCTCGACGCCAGCCGTCACGAGACGGTCGACACGGAAGACGGACTGCTCGCATTCAACGAAGACACCTTTAAGAACGATGCACTTATCTTCGACCACAGTCAATTGCACCAGGTAGCACTGCTCAACCCCGACGACACACCGGCCGTCGTGGTCAGTTTCAAATCGCCAGCCGTCGGCATCTGGTCGCCTTACGGCAAGAATGCTCCGTTCATCTGCATCGAACCCTGGTATGGCGTTACCGACTTAGTGGATTACGACGGCAACTTTGCCGACCGTTATCTGACCAACAGTCTGTTGCCAGGTTCCAGTTTCATGAGCCAGTACACCATCACCTTGGGCTGAGCCTTCACGCTCGAGTCCTCATGGTTATGACACCTTAGAACGCTTCACGGTACTTGCTCTCGTCCTTGTCGTGCAACATCGACAAGTACGACTGGTACCGGCTCTCCGCTATGTAATGGTCTTCTACGGCCTTACGCACGGCACAGCCAGGCTCATGCGTATGAGTGCAGTTGTTGAAGCGGCAGTCCTTGGAGAAACGGAAAATCTCCTTAAAGTAACTGCCTATCTCCTCCGGTTCCATATCGAAAGTACCGAAACCCTTGATGCCCGGTGTATCAATGACATAGCCGCCTTGCGGCAGTTCCATCATTTCGGAGAAGGTAGTGGTATGCATACCTGTGTCGTGGGCATCGCTGATGGCCGCCACCCTGGCATCGGCATTGGGGATGAAGAGGTTGAGCAGGGTGGACTTGCCCACACCACTGTTGCCGCTGAGCAGGGTCACCTTGTCGTGCAACAGCTTACTCAAGTCGTCGACTCCCTCACCGGTCACCGCCGACACCTGCCGGCACTCATAGCCCACCGTCTCATAGAGGTTGACCATCATCTCCTGGTAGTGGCGTGCGTCAGCGTCGAGCAGGTCGGTCTTGTTGAACACCAGAACCACCGGCACACTGTAAGCCTCAGCTGAAGCCAGGAAGCGGTCGATGAACGTTGTTGATGTCTCAGGATGAGCCACCGTCACTATCAGAAAAGCCTGGTCGAGATTAGCGGCTAGAATATGGCTTTGCTTCGAAAGGTTCTGCGACTTGCGTATGATGTAATTCTTTCTATCGTCAATGGCCGTGATAAAGGCGGTTCCCTCAGCATTAACCACGATATCAACCCCGTCGCCCACGGCCACGGGGTTGGTACTGCGTATGCCCTTCAACCTGAAATTGCCCTTTATCTTACTTTCTATCACCTGCCCGTCATCGGTCTTGACGGTGTACCACGAGCCGGTGTTCTTGATGACAATCCCGTGCATTGAAAAAACCATTGGCTCCGACTACACCGTCATGATTTCCTTTTGCTTGGCCTGCAGCGTAGCGTCAATATCCTTGATATACTTGTCGTGCAGCTTCTGCAAGTCATTTTCGGCGTCCTTCTCCTGGTCCTCCGACAGTCCGTCCTTGATGGCCTTCTTGAGCTTTTCCTTGTATTCGGCACGCACATTGCGCACCTGCACCTTGGTCTGCTCACCAATCTTGTTGCACTGCTTCACCAGTTCCTTACGGCGCTGCTCGGTAGGTTGCGGCAGGCGCAGGATGACCATCTCACCGTTGTTTTCCGGAGTGATGCCCACATCGCTGTCCATGATACCTTTCTCAATGTCCTTGATGGCCTTGCGCTCCCAAGGACGGATGGTGATGGTACGGGCATCGGGCACCTGAAGGGCTGCCACCTGGTTGAGGGGTACCTTCTGTCCATACGACTCCACTCTTACACTGTCAAGAATGGCGAGGTTGGCACGGCCGGCACGTATGCGTGACAAATCCTCCTGTAGAAACTTGGCGCTCTTCTGCATTTTTTCCTCGGCGCTCTTCAAGGTTGCTTTAACGTCTATCATAATTGGAATAGGATTTAAATGTTAATCTGATTACAAATTTAAGCGGTTTTTTCGATAATGGCAAATTATTCTGCACATTATTGAGCCAAGCCATCATTTTTTTTGCAAGCCGCCACCATATTGGTTAAATTCACGAACTCTTCCACCGTCAACTGCTCGGGACGCCGTGTCATGATGTCCTGGGCAAAAAACGTGGCGTCGGGCATGGTGTCAGCACTGAAGAGCTGGCGCAGCGACACACGCAGCATCTTGCGACGCTGGTTGAAAACGGCCTTCACCACCCGCCGGAACAACGACTCGTCGCAACCGAGATTGCTTACGCCATTGCGCGTCATGCGGATGACGGCACTCTTCACCTTTGGCGGCGGATTGAACACGTTCTCGTCAACCGTGAACAGATACTCGGTGTCGTACCATGCTTGTATCATCACACTCAGAATGCCATACTGCTTGTTGCCTGGCTTCGAGGCGATGCGCTCGGCCACCTCACGCTGTATCATACCCGTGCAACAGGGGATGAGGTCCTTGTTGTCAAGCATCTTAAAGAATATCTGGGATGAGATGTCGTAAGGATAGTTGCCGGTCAGCACGAACGGCCGGCCTTCAAACACGCGGTTCAGGTCCATACGCAGGAAATCCTCTCCGATGACGTTGTCACGCAACTTGGGAAAACGCTCATGCAGATAACGCACGCTCTCGGCATCGATCTCCACGGCCTTCACCTCCCGCGGCTTCTCCACGAGATACTGTGTGAGCACGCCCATGCCCGGGCCAATCTCCAACACGGGAATGTCTGGACACTCATCTACCGTATCGGCAATGCGCTTGGCAATATTGAGATCGGTCAGAAAATGCTGACCAAGGTTCTTCTTCGGTCTTACTTGTCTCATTGTTTTATTATCGTCTTATTATCTTCTTTTCCGGCAGATGAGCCATCTTCACCCTATCCTACTCGGGCCGACAGCCCAATGACGGTGAAATGGCATCTGTACCAATTAACGTTGTAAAAGTACAAAAAACTTTCTGATTCGCCACATGTTTTCACGAAAAATTCAACTTCTCATGCTTAGCGCCTCATTTCCGCATTCCCGGCACACCCGATAAACCCTGTGGATTTAGTTTTATAACAAAAACCAATAAAACCCTTTGTGCCAGCGTCAAGGGCCCATGCCCTTTGCCGTTGCTGGATGATGGCTTGTAAGAGGCTACGCCTCTAACCGCCATCACCCAGCAATCGGCAAATCCTCCGGTGTCGGATAATGACGCTGACACAAAGAAAAACCTCAAAAACACAGTCCTACCCGTGAACTCACTTCCGCAATATGAGGGATTTAGCCCATCTTTTATTGCTACAAGTCAACGCGTCAGCCTGTTTTTCAGCGAGGAACGAGCGAGGTTTTTCTTGCTGTGATGCAAGCCTGAGGAACGAAGGCTTGGCGGTTCGCCGCCATCGGCTTGCCGAAGCTTGCTTCGGAGCAAGACGGTGACGGCGAGACGCCATAGGGCGTAGCCCTTGCATCACGGCAAGGGTTTTATTTGTTTTTGTCAAAAAATACGATATTATCTAGTTGTCCTCTCAAACCACAGGGTTTGTCGGCTGTGCCACATTCCCGCAATCCTCCGTTGCAGACGACCAGCATCTAATTATAAAACAATTGACAAAATGCTGTTTGGATTTTAACACTGTCTTGAGAAGAAAAACGGGTAAAAGCAAGACGAAAACAGCCTTTCATCGATTCAAATCGCCCATTTCAATTTCTCAACTTTGCGATATCGCCAAAAAGGTGCCGCTTCTTCGACGGAACAGCATCGCCTTTTCGGCGAGAAGAGGTTGGCGTATCGCCGAAAGGCCGATGACATATCGCCGAAAAGCCGACCTCAAATAATTGGATTATTGGCCCAATTACGCTTAAGTACCTAACTATCAACGATTTGTCAAAACCATCCAAGAATCGATATTTTTGAAGCCATATTGGGTTTGGTGGCAGAAACGCAATTCTCAGAGGGCTTTTAACACAAAAGAATTTGACATATCAATTTATTCAACACTTTGAAAGCCCCCCTGCGGATGATCTTCGACCTCAGCGTACACGTCAAAAAAAAACTGGCAACAACCGGAATAGTACCAGTCGTTGCCAGTTTTGTATCTTTTTGTTGAATAATTCTTTCTTGAAAGGGCAAAAGCCCGAAGGCTTAGCGAGCCATGTGGTCTTGCATCAAGGCTACACCAGTAATGCCTACGAACATAATTGCCGCAATAGTTACAAATGTCATAATAGTCATAATGTTATCCTTTCTCTATTTTTTAATGTTATCCTATGTTACTCACCACACTCTTTGTGGCTGTCTTGTTTTATTTACGATGCAAAGTTAGTGTTTTAAAATTGTGCACGCAAACAATTGTCATTTTTATGTCCCAAAAGAGGTGGTTTTGTTGACCGAGGTCAATGCGACTGATACAGGTCAAGCCTTCCAGAAACTGCAGAAAAACTAACAAAAAGTGCCTGTCAGAGGGCTGTAAACTAAGTGAATGGACACTATTAAGGGACAGAATAAGACATTATAGGACATAAAATCCACCTTCACTTGCCATTGTTCAAAGATTATTTGTAATTTTGTACGAGTAATGGATATAAGAAAGACATTCAACAAAATAAGTCAGGTCATCCTGTCGCTGCTGTTGGCCGGAGCCATTCTGTACTGGATGTACAGGGACTTCGATTTCAGCCATATCTCCCGCGTGATGACGCATGGGATGGATTGGACATGGATGCTCCTGTCATTTCCCTTCGGCATCTTGGCCCAAGCCTTTCGCGGCTGGCGTTGGCGACAAACCCTGGAGCCTATGGGCGAGCATCCGCGCAAGTCGGTTGCCGTTTATTCAATATTCATCTCCTACGCCTCCAGTCTGCTCATTCCGCGCATTGGTGAACTGGCGCGTTGCGCCGTACTCAAGCGCTGGGACAGGGTGTCACTGCCCAAATCATTAGGCACTGTGGTTACCGAACGGGCCATCGACTCCGCACTCGTGGCCATCATCACGGGTGTCACGTTTCTGTGGCAGTTGCCGGTCTTCACCAATTTCTTCAACCGCACAGGCACCCGCCTCGACCAAATACTCACCCACTTTACCAAAGCAGGCTGGTGGGTGACCATTATCTGCGCCATAGCGATCATCATTCTGTGCTTCTTCATCCTGCGCAGACTGAGTATATATAATAAGGTGAAAAACACCTTCTACGGTCTGTGGGCGGGAGTCATCTCCGTGAAGAACGTGCGCAACATGCCATTGTTCATTCTTTTCACCCTTGCCATCTGGGGCAGTTACTTTCTCCATTACTACCTCACGTTCTTCTGTTTCGACGCCACTTCCCATCTGGGTGCAGCCTGTGCGCTGGTCACGTTCATCGTGGGCTCCATTGCCGTCATCGTGCCCACCCCCAACGGTGCCGGCCCCTGGCACTTCGCCGTGAAGACCATGCTCATCCTCTATGGCGTAAGCAGCAACGACGCACTCTACTTTGTGCTTATCGTTCACACCATCCAGACCCTGCTCGTAGTAGCACTCGGCATCTTCGGATGGATTGCGCTGGAACTGACAGGCAAACGATATAGATAGCAAAATAAGGGAAATACAACGCAAATAAGCTGAAGTCAATAAATTATGTGAAAAAACACCACATATTGACAGTCTTTTCAGTTTTTTTCATTACTTTTGTGTAGTTATATTTGTAATGAAAAATAGAAGAAACTATGAGTGAAATCAGCAATCTGCAGCCAGCAGCTATCTGGCGTAACTTCGACGCACTGACACAAGTGCCACGCCCATCGGGCCACTTAGAGAAAGTACAGCAGTTCCTCCTCGACTTCGCCAAGCGCATTGGCGTGGAGGCCTTTCAAGACCCTGCCGGCAACATCGTGATGCGCAAGCCCGCCACTCCCGGCTTTGAGAACCGCAAGACCGTCATGCTGCAGGCACACATGGACATGGTGCCACAGAAGACTCCCGACAGCAAGCACAACTTCGAGACCGACCCCATCGAGACCTACATCGAGGACGGATGGGTGCATGCCAAAGGCACAACGCTCGGGTCTGACGACGGCATCGGCGTAGCTGCCATCATGGGCATCATGGAGGACAACACGCTCAAGCATGGTCCTCTGGAGGCTCTTATCACACGCGACGAGGAGACGGGCATGTACGGTGCAAACGACCTGCCCAAGGGCGAGCTCAACGCCGACTACTATCTCAACCTCGACTCTGAGACTTGGGGCAACTTCTGCATTGGCAGCGCCGGTGGCATCGACATCACTGCTACCATGGAATATAAAGAGGTAGACAACGACCAGGAGGCTGCTGTGAAGGTAACGCTCAAGGGTCTGCGTGGCGGACACTCTGGTTTGGAAATCAACGAGGGACGCGCCAACGCCAATAAGGAAATGGTACGCCTGGTGCGCAAGGCCATTGCCGAGCTCGATGCCCGTCTGGCCAGTTGGGAAGGCGGCAACATGCGCAATGCCATCCCTTCGCACGCAGAGGTCGTTCTTGCCCTGCCGAAGGAAAACGTGGAAGCACTGAAGAAAATGGTAGAAGAGCAGCGTCTGGCTATCGAGGACGAGTTCAAAACCATTGAGAGCAATGTGCAGTTCTTCTGTGAAGAGGTGGAGAAACCTGCCACACTCGTCCCCGAAGAGATACAAGACAATCTCGTGGATGCCATTTTCGGCTGCCACAATGGTGTCGTGCGCTTCATTCCCGTCAAGCCCGACGTAGTGGAGACCTCTTCTAACCTTGCCATCATCACCATCGGCGAGGGTAAGGCCGCCATCAAGATCCTTGCCCGCTCCAGCCGCGAGGACATGAAGATGTATGTAGCCACACAGTTGGAGAGTGTCTTCTCCATGGCTGGCATGAAGGTGGAATTCTCCGGTTCCTACGGCGGATGGGATCCTAACCCCGACAGCTCACTGCTGAAACTGCTGTGCAAGGTCTATAAGGAACAGAATGGCAAGGATGCTACCGTCGTGGTTGACCATGCCGGACTTGAGTGCTCCGTCATCCTGGAGAAATACCCCAACATGGAGGTGGTCTCCCTCGGTCCTACACTGCGCAGCCCTCATACAGTTAACGAGCGCTTCGAGATCGCTACTGCAGAACCGTTCTGGCATCTGCTGACAGAAGTTCTCGAACTTGTTCCTGAGAAATAAAAGAACGGAAGTCCAGAAGTCCGGAAGTTCGGAAGTTCAGAAGTCCGGAAGTTCAGTCAAATGCATAAGTATCTGATAATAAGGTATCATTATAGTAATGATAGAACTCCCGGACTTCTGAACTCCTGGACTTCTCCAATTTTGATACACCCTCATTTTTCTTTAATAGGGTGATGCATTGGCGAAGTCAGGAGATACATTCCTTCATCCGTTGCCTCACCTCCTTGCGTGCAGCGAAGAGATGGGTCTCCGCTGTCCGTGGACTGATATCAAGGGCTGTGGCTATCTCCGCTGTAGTCATCCCGTCGTAGCGGCTCAAGGTATAGACCTTCCCCCGCATGGGCGACAAGTGGCTGACATGAAGTTTCTCCACACGTTCCAAGTCACGGCCCGACACCTCATGAAAAGTAGTATTGCCCTGTGTGACATAGTGCGACTTTATATACGTCCGAGCCGCCATCTGGCAAGCCCTGCGACGCAGTCTGTCCACAATGAGATGACGGGCGATGGTGTAGACGAAGCTGTTGATGGTCTCCGGAGTAATCAACTCATACTCCAAAGCCCTCAAGAAGACATCCTGACAAATATCTTCTGCAGCGCTTCTATCGCCTGTTCTGTTGGCAATATACACCACCAAGCTGTCGTGCAACTTGATATATGCAGACGCTACAATGCTGCTCTTGTTTTCTTGTTCGCTCATAACGGTATGTTCGACGGTTCTTGAATGTTAATGTTTAAAGGGACGGAGCACAAAGCAGAAAGTTCTGTCCTGATAGTGCAGACGATATTTGCCCAATGGCCACTGTCCCCAGCTGTTGGTCCCACCAAGTCCGGCCATCGCACCATTTATATAAAGGTGTGTGTAAGGCGAACGGGGCACATCTCCACTGTGACGCTGATGCTTCTCGATACCCTCATCGAGATCTTTGATGGCATAGTGCAGGGCGCTGGCCGAGAAGAGGCTGTCGGAGCTGACCGTCAGTCCATGGCCCATGACATCGGTCTGATGCCACCAGCGTAAGTCGCTGTGGGTGCCGGTCTCCTGCGGACGGATATAGGGATAGAACAACTCGTCGGCAGTGGTACGGTAGACACCTACGGGCATACACTCCTTACGGTCCTGATAGTTCTCCACAGGGCCACGACCGAAGTACTCTACCTGGTCCATCGTAGCGGGCAATACCATCTCCACGCCATAGCGCAGCATATCAGGCACCTTGGCTCCGGGAGTCGTCGTCATCCGCTCCTCCACCTTCATCGTGCCATCGGTAAAAATCGTGTAGGTCATCATCAATGTGGCCTTCACCTCCGGCATGTCGTACGCTGCCAGGACGCTGACAGTGCGCTGACCTTTCTTATCCTTCTCCTGTCGGGACTCAAGAGTCTTCAGGTTCATCTGCGGATTACGCCAGACGTCCAATTTCTTTTGGAACTCCGCACCCATGTCATTGTCGGTGACGGCACGCCAGAAGAGCGGCTTCATACTGCTACCTTTGACGAGGAGGTCCTGTCCACCGACATGGTAAGCTGTCATCCAACCATTCATGCGGTTGAAAGCAATGCTGACATCACCACGTTGGTTGGTCACCATCAGCAACGAGTCGTTCTTGTTGACCTTCAGCTTGCCTTCAGCAGTTACCTTGGCTTTATCTGTAGTAGCTTTCGTCACAGGCATGGTCAACTGGTTATAGGCCACCACATGACCGGCGGCGAGCAGGGGCTCGGCATGCTTCAGACAGAACTGGATGTTGAGGAATGCCTCGCCCTCAACTTTCGGCAGGGCGAGCTGAAAGTCGCGTGTCTGCTGGGGAGCAATATCGAGGTCATCGATACTACCCTTGGCGAGCGTCTTCGCACCGTCGGTGAGCTGCCACTCCATGCGGTAATTGGCAAGGTTGCGGAAGAAGTATTCGTTGCGTACACGGATAAGGCCTTTGGACAGGTCTACGGGCTCAGCCCAGATATTCTGATACTGATAAGCCACCTCATAGGCATGGGGATTCATCTGGCGGTCAGGACCGAGCACTCCGTTGCAGTTGAAGTTATTGTCTGAAGGGTCGTAGCTGTTGTAATCACCACCATAGGTATAGGCCACAACGGGTACCACATGGCTCTTGCCAAGCGTGTCGAGGGGCGACAGGCGGTTGGCCGCCGACTCCATGTCGGCTAAAGTGCGGGTAGCATCCCAATGGGGCTGACGGTGCAAGGCCTGATCAGCCCAATCCCAGATAAATCCGCCCTGAAACTTGGGATACTTGCGTATCAGTTCCCAATAGTCGGAGAGGTTGCCGCCGGAGTTGCCCATCGTATGGTTATACTCACACTGGATGAGCGGTTTGGTGAACTTCTCGTTCTCTGCGTACCACTTGCAGGCGTCAACCGTGTAGTACATCGGGCAGAAGATGTCGGTGGCACGTCCTTCGATGGCTGCCTGCTCAAACTGTACAGGGCGGCTATTGTCCTGATTCTTGATCCAGTCGTAGGCGGCGTCGAAGTTGGAAGAATATTTCGTCTCGTTGCCCAAGCTCCAGATGATGACACTCGAATGATTGAAGTTCAAGCAGACGTTGTGCTGGTTGCGCTCAAGGATTGGCTTGGCGAAGTTGGGCTTACCGGCTTCTGAGTCGTCCTTATACCAGAAGCCATGACTCTCTTGGTTGGCTTCAGCCACGACATAGAGTCCATAGCGGTCGCAGAGGTCATACCACAATGGGTCGTCGGGATAGTGAGAGGTGCGCACAGCGTTGATGTTGAGGCGCTTCATCATCTTAATATCCTGCATCATTCGCTCTTCCGTGAGCAGATAGCCACCGTCAGGATCTGTCTCATGACGGTTCACGCCCTTGATGAGTACAGGCTGTCCGTTGACAAGCAGTTGACTGCCCCGAATCTCCACGCGGCGGAAGCCCACGTTCTGACGGGTAACCTCGTAGAGCATCTTACCGCGCTTGTCGGTGAAACGCACGCGCAAAGTATATAGATAAGGTGTCTCTGCCGTCCACTTTTTAGGATGCGCAACCGCCATGTCAGCGCTGATATCGCCGTTTCCCTTCGCCGTTGCCACTTGTTTTTCTGCCACCAGACTTCCGTCGGCCGCAAGCAGGGAGAAGGTTAGCTGGCCCTCACCAGTAGTCTTAGCTGCGATATGCAGTGTACCATCGCGGTAGCTGTCGTCAAGTCCGGGTGTCAGGCGCAGGTCATCAATATGGTGGCTGGCATCCTGCGCATAAAGATAGCAGTGGCGCGCCACACCGCTGAGGCGCCAGAAATCCTGGTCTTCGTCGTAGCTGCCGTCACACCAGCGGAAGGTCTGGAAGGCAATGAGGTTGCGGCCGGGACGGAGATACGGCGTAAGGTCAAACTCTGCTGCCACCTTGGAATCCTCGGCATAGCCCACAAATTGGCCGTTGACCCACAGATAGATATTGGAGGTTACACTACCAAAGTGGGCAATGACCTGCTGTCCGCACCAACTGTCAGGAATATCAATCATACGACGGTAGGAACCCACATGGTTGTCCTTGGTGGGCACCATGGGCGGATTGTTCTTGAAATATCCGCGCCAGGCAAAGCCGATGTTGAGATATTCGGGCTGGCCATAGCCGTTCATCTCCCAAATGGCAGGCACTGCAAGATCTTTCCATTTATTGTCGTCGAAATCGGTACGATAAAAGTCAGTAGGTCGCTCATCAGCATTGGCCACCCAGTGGAACTTCCACAGACCATCCAGCGAGAGGTAGTTGGCAGCACGGCTAGGCTCGCCGACCTCCATGTCTTTGTCACTCAGATAGGGGAAGAAAGCAGTGTGGACGGGAAAGCGATTCACCTCATTGACCTGCTGGTCGTGCCATTCGGTGAAGGAAGACTGCAAGGTTGACGCAGTCAACGTATGCGGCATGGTTCCGGCCTTTGCGGGGCAAGGGCCAAGCGCACTGACTGCAAACAGTAATGTCCAAATCTTATAGCTTGTCATTGAGAGATGATTTTGTGAGGATAAATTATCTAATTACCTTCGAGGTCTTGTTGCCAGTCTTGACAATATAGATGCCGTGGGAAGCGTTGGCTATCTTTGTGCCTAGGCAGCGGCCGCTAAGGTCATAGACCAGCACGCCACCATGAGATGTGACGGCAGGCAGGATGATGCCTGTGGGCAGGCCATTCTTGTAGAGCTGCCCGTAGAACTTCACCTCAGCAATGTTGCCATTGCTCCCCTTCGGACTCACGTAGCGCAGGTAGCGGTACTGTCCGGAGGTGGTGATGTCCACCTCGGTGAGCACGTTCTCCGGCGGTGTCGTCGTTATCTCGTAGAGTTGTATCGCATCGGAGAAGTCAGCCTTATTGGCACCTTGGAAGATACCGCCGAGGACGCGGCTGGCATATCTCGTGCGAGGGCAATAGGCGATGCGGTTGACCTGCGCCGTATATCCATCGCCAAGGTCCAGTCCTACCCATGTTCCCTCACCGGCACCTTTGGGCGCATCGAAAAAGGTGGAGAAGTCGCCGTCGAAGGCTTTGTCGCGCGTAGAACGGCCATCCCAGGAGCCTTCCGTACCGATCACGGTACCTGTCAGCGGGTCCATGGCGATGGCGTGAATGCTGACGGTCGTCTCCGGAGCTGCCTCACCCTCCATACCATTGACAACGGCCTTGACAGTGTAGGTATTGTCACCATCAGGTACATTTGTGTCACGGAAACTGTTTGTCATTGTCTCGCCAACCAGTTGGAAGTCTGTCTCTTTGGCACCACGACGAAAAACAATGTATTTCTCAGCGCCATAGACACCCGTCCACACCAAGTTGGCCACATTGCCGGGCAAACAAGAGGCAGTGAGGTCTTTGGCTACTTGACTGTCTTCTGTCGGCTCGGTCTGTATGAGCTGCACATGATCGAAATAAGCTGTACTAGTGTTGTCGGCAGCCAATTGGAATCCAACATACACGGTTCCACTGATATCGAGATTGAGTTGTTGGATGTCGAACCAGGTCTTGCTGTCCCGGCTCTGACTGACGGTCACTGTTTTGCCCTTGCGACTGAGCTTTAGCCATACCGGCGCATAGGTGAAGTCATCACCAGTCTTCCACTCTGTCTGACTGTTTACGTTCACTCGTGACACACAATCAAGATAGCGCAAACCGGCACCCTCAAGCGAGAGCCCCATCTGCGTGGAACCACTGTTCAACCCACTGCGGAGCATCAGTCCCACACCTTTGAAGTCGCTCTTCCAATCGGCAAGGCGTGCCACAAAGCTACCGTCACCTTTGAGCTTATGGTAAACAAAGACATGGCCCTCATCGTGACGGCGGAAGCCATTACCCGTTCCCGTTACGACAAAGCTGTTGTCCATGTTGTTGGTAAAGAAGGCCTTCCCCGCTCCATTACCGATGCCGACAAGTCGCCAACCATCGGGCAGTCCACCGAGCTGCGGCATCGTGGATGAGACGGATGTGGAGGCAGCGGCATCGCCTGCGCGGTTCTGCGCCACTACTTGATATTGATAGGTCTTGCCTGCCTCTGCCGTAGCATCCTTATAAGCCTTACGTGTATAGTTTTGCCAGTTGACAATCTCCTTGAAATCCTTTCCTTCCTCAGCACGGAGAATCTTGAAGCCACTGGCATCGTTGAGTTTGTTGTCATCCCATGAGAGCCACACGCCATCAACCCCAGACTGTGCAGTAACACCCTCGACGGCTGTGGGAACCGTGGTCCAGTAAGGAGATGTCGTTGCGTCGATGGTGTAGAGGAGCGTACCATTGGCCAAGTCACCACCAACCTCCGGCCGTGCAAGCTTCGTGAAAGCAGTGAGATTAGGGAACAGCGTCTCTGCATCCAAGCCTTTCACTTCACGATAGTGATGATAAACGCACTCGAAGCAAGTGCCATCGGGAGCAAGGCGGAATGCATTGTTATGAGTAGAGATGTAGTACCAGTTGCCAACAGGCTCGTAGGTCACGTTCTCGTGACCGATGTTGTAATCGCACCAGTATTCAAAGCCTTTGAGGAGCCGATTGTCAAGATAGCCGTAGAGGTCGTCACCCTGATTCCAAGCCATCTGTGCCATCTCGGCCAAAGCATTGAGGGCAAGCATGCAGTGGACATTGTCGCGTCCCATCTCCTTGCACTGTCCATTCTCCCCAATGGAATTAACGACAGAGCCAGGGTATTTGCTATCCTTGAAGAAAGCCACACCCTCATTATAAATAGTCTCGTCGTCAAGGAGAATGCCGGCTCCCATGACAGCGGCAGCAGCAGGCGCAGACCACGAGGTCATCGTATTAGTCTCAGCCTGACTCTTACAAGCGGGATAGAGTATCTCACGCACCATGTTCAAGAAGGCCGTCTTGTCGGCATCAGCCCAACCAGCATAGAAAGATCCGTCGCTATTGCGCAACATCTCTGCAGCAAGGGTCATCGTCACCGAAGGCAGTTGGAAGAGCTGGTCGTTGGCTGTCTTGACTGTACTACCCCAGGCGTTGAGCATCTTTACGGCATGGTCGGCATATTTCTTATTACCGGTGACATGCCACTCAATGGCATCGACAAGTGCAGCATAGGCATCACCGGAGGCGCGCTGACGAGTCCCATTGGAACCGCCAATATCGGAAGAGCCGTGCGCTGTGCGCGACATATTACCATAAGCGTCTTTCTGTAAATCAGTGAACAGACCATACCAAGGGGCATCTTTGGCTTTTACGTGCAACTTAACACGGTTGAGGTCATTGATGGTCATAACGCTGCCCGGATGGACAAAGTCACGACCCATGGCTGACAAACATGTCAAGCCAAGTAAGAATAGGGTAAGAGATCGCTTCATAAGAAAGTTGAATGTTAATTGATAGTTGAGAAAAGAAAACAATGATAAGTATTGAGTAATGAATCGAAGCTATGATGATTGTTGATTGTTGAATGGGAATTCTACATTCAACACTAGTATAACTCGTCATTCAACACTCAACATTCATCATCTGTCATTCAGTTTACCATCCCGGATTCTGTTTGAGGTTCGGATTCTTGCGAATCTGCTTCAATGGAAGCGGTGAGAGGTAGTCACGGTTCTGGAACTGGAGGTTCTCACTCTTCACAGCGATGGAGCGGCCATAATCGGGATCTTCGGAGCCCGCGCCGGTATATACGCCATAGAGCAAAGGATACTTCTGTGGATAGTAGCAGGGCTCACCATAGTAAGAGACATCGTTGGTCTTATGCTTGGTGTAAGCAGTGTTGAGAACGTGGCGGCCGAGGATAGTACCCGTGAGGTGGTCCTTAGCCTCACCCCAGCGCTTGAGATCGTCAAGGCGGAAGCCCTCGCCAAAGAGTTCACAAGCACGTTCACGGCGTATCTCATCAAGCATCGTCATCTTGTGGCAGACCGTCTTCTTCTGTTTCCAATCCCACCATCCGGCATCCCAGACACCGGCGATAAGCTCATTGGTGAGTGGCGCCACACGGGCACGCTTACGCAGAAGGTTGATGGAAATATTCAAGTCTTCATCGCTGATTTGTCCGTTCTGCAGTTCACATGTGGCTTCAGCATAGTTGAGGTAGACCTCAGCAAGGCGCAGAATAGGCCAGTCGGCCGACTCCGTGTTGGTGGGACGATTGGCACCCTCCGGACCATATTTGCGGCAGCCATAGTCATAATGGATGGCATTGTTGCGCAGCACAGGGCGCGTAATGCAGCGCCAATCACCATAGGCAGGGTCAGTGGCATCCTTCTTGTCACCCTTCTCAGGGTCGCACTTCGGAATCTGAGGCGTTGGATAAGGCTGACCAAGGGCTGTCAGCGAACGACCAGTACCATTGCTCCAAACAGGGCGGTCAGGAAGGAAGGTAGAGCCAAAGAAGCGCATGTCACGGTTGACGTATTCACCCATGAAGGAGTCCCAGCCCAGGAACTCGCTGTTATTCTCAGCGTCGGCCATGTTGCCGGTGCGGCTAATACGAATGGGGAGGCCATTGCGACAGAGGAAAGACTCTCCGAACTGCGCACTGATATGCACACACTGCCACGTATAGACGATATGTCCAAGGTTCTTGTTGGAACGCTTCAGGTCGTAGTCGTAGCGTTTGCTGATGATGAACTCTTTGTTGGCCGACTTTCCCACGCCCCACGGGTTGCAGATATTGCCCCCTTTGTCATCGAGGGTGAAGAGGTAGTCATAGCTCAGCGAGTCGCAGCTGTTGAAGAGAGCATATGTGCCATGCTGGGAAGCCTCATCCATGACTGCCTTGGAGTTGGCCTTGCTCTCCGTGAGCATCTGCTGGATGGATGGGTATCCCTCGGGCTTAGCCGTTCCGGCGCCTTCTTTCTGCCCGTCGCCATCGAGGTCGTAACCGATAGACGGCACATACTTCTCCCAGGTGGCCTCGTAGAGAAGCACACGACCTAAGAAGGCTTCAGCTGCCTCCTTGCTGATATGTCCTTTGTCAGACTCAGCGATGTTGCGCTCGATGGGGAGCTTGTCAATAGCCTCATGAAGATCGGCAAAGATATGCTGCGCCACCTCGTAGCGGCTGGCGCGAGGACCATAGAGCTCATCGTTGTCGGTGACATCCAGAACTTTGTCGATGACAGGCACACCACCGAACTTCTTCAGCAAATCGAAATAGGCATAGGCACGGAAGAAATATGTCTGGCCCAATGCATTGTTGAGGGCTGACTTGTCGCCCGTATATCCTTCCGCTTTTTGCAGGAGGATGTTGTATTGGCGAATGTTGGCGTACTGCTTGCTCCAAGTGGCATCATCTTCCTGTGCAGACCCGCCTCCATTGCTCGTAAGACATCCGATGTCAGTATTCTGATCATAGTTGTCATAACCCGGAAGATGGCTGTAGAAAGCATTGGCAGCCTCGTTGAACTGTGTCGGATTCTTAAAGGCGACAGCAGTAGTGCCCTGGCTAAGCGGCTCCTTGTCGAGAAAATCGCCGCACGAGGTGAGAGACAGGCCGGTAAGCAGCAGGGCACTGATATATATATGATTGCGTTTCATAATGTTTAAAGCTAATGAGAATTAGAATGTTACATTGATACCGAAGGTCAGGAGACGGCTGAAGGGGAAAGTGTTGTTGGAGTTCTCACCATATTCAGGATCGTATCCATCCTTCACCCTTGTCCACTCCCAGAGGTCATCGCCGGAGAAGTAAATACGGACGTTCTCCAAAGTAGCCTTTCTGACCCAGCTTTTCGGCAGAGTGTAGCCCAAAGCGAGGCTCTTCAGACGGATATAGCGGTTGTTCTGCACGCTGACGTCCTTGTTCTCATAGTTGAACTTATTGAAGTTCTGGTCGCGGGAAGCGATACAGTACTTAGCATCGGTATGCTCAGGTGACCACATTTTTCCGGCAAAGGTACTGTTCTGCATGAAGTAGTTGCAGACCCAAGGAGCATAAAGCACTCCAGAGCGCAGAATTCTCTGCTTGCCCACGCCCTGGAAGAAGACGCTGAAGTCGATGCCCTTCCACTCCAGACCGGCCTTGATACCGAAGGTCATGCGGGGAGCAGTGTCACCAGCATAATAGAGATCGTCCTTGGTAATCTTACCGTCACCATTGACATCGACGAGACGGCGTGCACCGGGACGCAGCGTGTTGGTAGCGCTCTTCGAAGGTACTGGCAGAATGTTGCCACTCTTCGGACCAGTATGGTCGGCATTCCAATAGTACATCTCATAGTAAGCGTCGACTTCCTCCTGGGTCTGGAAGATGCCATCAGTCTGATACACGTAGATGGCGTTGCGAGGCTTGCCGACAAGGCGGTTACTGTTGATACCGGGATTAGGAACATTATTGTTGTCGGTGAGCTTGAGCACCTTCGACCAGGCATCGGAGAGATTGAAGCCAGCGTAGTATTTCAGGTCGCCGACATGGTCTTTCCAGTTCACGGCGAGCTCCCAACCACGGGCGCGGAACTTACCATCATTGACTTTCGGCGCCGTAGCACCAAGGACAGCGGGATAGTCCACCGAGATGAACATGTCGCTGTTGGTCTTGATGAAGTAGTCGAAGCTACCACTCAACCGGTTGTTGAGAACCGTGAAGTCCATACCAATGTTGTGGCTGTTGATGGTTTCCCAGGTTCGGTTGTCAGAAGTCATGCCGCTGACCCACAAGGTGGTCTGCTTAGCCGGTGTGACACCAAAGATCTCGCTGCCGGTGCTGACGCCTGCAAAGCGTTCATAGTTGCCGATGCCATTGACGGAACCCGTCTTACCATAGTTGTAACGTACTTTCAGGTCGTTGAGCCACTTGACGTCCCTTATCCACTTTTCTCCTGTCAGGCGCCAGTAACCTGAGACAGAGTAGAAGTTCTTCCAACGCTGACTCTTGGCGAGTTTAGAGCTACCGTCACGACGGAAGAGCATCTCCAAAGAGTAGGTGTCGTTGTAGGAATAGTTGCATCGTGAGAGGAAGGAGACAAGACCGTAGGAATACTGGCCGCCACCAGCACCATTGTCATCACCGCTGTTGAAGACATTAAGGTCCTTCAGTCCGGAGCCCTCGAAGATCTCGCCCTTGTTACGGCTTGCCGAAATGGCCTTGTTGGTCTCTTCCTCTGCTGTCATACCTGCCATGGCCATGACGCGGTGCTTCTCGACAAAGGTGCGGTTATATAGTTGACAAGAGCCTCGAAAGTGAGATTGTCCCAACGGTCAAAGGTCTCCGACATAGAGCCAGGTGCATTACGTGTCTGACCATACTGCGTTCCCACCCAGTCATAGTATTTAATAGGTAGCTTTGTGGTCGACACATTCTTCTCCACTCGCTTGAAGGCAGCCGTACCGTTAACGGAGAGTCCCTTAGTGATGAAGCCAAGGTCGTAGTCTCCCCTCAGGCTTGCACGTAAGGTGGAGAGCTGCCATTTCGCTGTGCCACCCTCGGTGAGTCCACCGATAGGGTTGCGCTGTCCGCTGAAGGTGTCGTAAGGCTGGCCATACTGGTTGTAGACAGGCCAGAGCCAAGGGTCGTAGGAACCGGCACCGACATCAGTAGAGGGACTCTGCACGCTACGCTTCTCGAAAGAGATATTGGTCTGCAACTTCAGACGATCGGTGGCCTGGTAGTCGCCGTTGAAGCGTGCGCTCCATTTCTTTTGTCCGTCGTAGGCAGGCTTGAGCTGTGACTTGGCATTCTCATAGCCTAAAGAGAGGCGATAGCCAAACTTGGCATCGGCACCGGAGATACTCAAGTTGTGCTTCTGAGACGTGGCCTGACCATAGAGGTAGTCCATGATATAGGTGTCAGGGGCATAGCGGTGAACATATTGGTTGATGTTCAGCGTCAGCGTCTTGCCCTCACGCAGAGCATTGAAGAGACTTTCTCCTTTGTAGATTCGCGGCTGACCCGTATCAGGGTCAATATCGTTGGCATCTGCGGTAGGACCGCTGAACCAGTCGCTGTTGAAGATCCACCAGTTGATTTTCTGCTTGATAGCATCGGGATCGGTGAGACCTGTGAGGGCGGCAGCATCGTTGTACTGCGCCTCATAGAACATGTCGAGCCACTCACGGTTGGTAGTGATAGGTGGCTGGATGCCGTTGATGGTGCAGCTGATGGAGCCGTCGTATTTAATCTGGGCCTTGCCCTGCTTGCCACGCTTCGTAGTGACGAGAATGACACCGGCAGCAGCACGCGAGCCGTAGATAGCAGCGGAGGCATCTTTCAGTACGGAGATGTTGTCGATATCGTCGCCGTTGATGGAGTTGAACTCATCCATGGAACCGACGATACCGTCGATGATGATGAGCGGGCTGGCACTGCCATTGACGGAGATGTCGCCACGGATGGCCATGGCTGCACCTTCCTGACCCGGACGGGTAGAGGAGCGCGTGACAGTGAGTCCCGGCACCTCACCCTGCAGGGCGACGGCCGTGTTGGTGACACCACGGTCCTTATAGACGTCATCACCCTTGATCTGTGTGATGGCACTCGTCAGCGAGGCTTTCTTCTGCGTGCCGTAACCGGTGACGACGACCTCGTCAAGGAGACCGGCGTCCTCCTTCAGATTCACGGTAATGTTCTCACCTGTGGCCTTAACGACCTGGTCCTTATAACCTATATATGATACCACGACGGGTCCTGTGACATCAGAGAGCGTGAAATGACCATCGAGGTCGGTGACAGTAGCTTTCTTCGTACCCTTCTGCATGACGGTGGCACCAATGATGGGCTGTCCCTGCTCATCGAGGACAGTACCTTTGACAACGTGTCCCTTGGCCTGCTCAACAGCCTGAATTTGTGCAGCATCGGCTTTTACACTGTGACCCAAAGAGAGTAGGACAAAGCAGACAGCGGCTGCAAGATAATATCTTTTCTTCATTACTTAAAGATTGGTAGGTTGCTGTTATTTGATAGTGAAAACATTCATCTCTGAAAGGAACGCATAGGCACCATTGCCACGGAACTTCTCACCGATGTACACCTTAATATATCTTCCTGTGACCCGATAAGTGGACAAGTCGATAATCTGTCCTTTCTTATTGCTGGGATCAAAGCTATGCTCGCCACAGTCTTTCCAGTTCCATGAGGTGGGGTCACTCTTGTCGATCGCGTCCTTGTCGGAGCACACGAAGATTTGATGCCCCTTCTGGCCTTTCCATCCGTTGCCGTCCTGACGTGCGAAAAGCTCTATCTGCGCAAAGGGGTAGTCCTTGCCCAAGTCGATGATGAACCACTGTGGCAGTACACCGCCATCACCTTTCCAACGTGAATGATAGAATGTAGAGAGATTGTTGTCGAACAGACAGGTGACACGGCCATTAGTCTTGCCCTCGCCGACAGCCTCCTGAGAGCTGTAGCCGATGGTACCATCACTGGAGTTGGCATTATATCCCGGTACACTCCACCCAGCCTTGTCAATCTGGGAAATGGTCTGAACACCCTGAAGGTCAACCATTGTGGGGTCTGACTCGTTACCAGCCACATCGAGGGTAGAGACAGCCACCTGACAATCACCGGAAAGAATGTCGCCGCCGTGGTCGAAACGCACATAGCTCGAACCGCTACTCTTGGGAGCTGCCATAAGAGTTGCAGAATCTCTCTTTGAAGCATCGTTTTTGGAAGAATAGACGAGCTTAATCGTGACATCCTCGTCATAGTCATTGGTGTAGGCCACATGAGCACCACCGGGAGCGGCAGTGACTTTCACCTTGTCTAATACCTTAATGAAGTTTGGAGCTTGTGGTGTCGACTCAATAACAGCAGGGTCTCCATGGCTACCTTTGACACTGCATGCATAGATGCTGAACTTCACGGGCTGCTCCTTGGCAAAGCCACGCACGGTGGTTGTCATCAGCCCATTTGTAGAGTCGGCACGCTCGGCAGAGATAAGCACATACTGGTCAGCGCCCTTGGTGTCGGTATACTCCACCTTAGCATACATGAAGTTAGCACTCAGCGACTTTTTCCAACTAAGCACAACACCACCAGCGATGGGCTCGGCCCTCAAATCGGTTACCTGCGCAGGTGCGGAATAGTCCACATTGGCTTTTCCCTCTTCTTCACTGCTGCATGACAGCAGAGCAAAGGAGCAGCACAGCGCTACAAGACTCAACAGACAAAATTTTAGTCTTTTCATA
>Ga0256406_1002226_pt1 | contig 28212 bp, 24 predicted proteins | sample RumenRJG_03DNA_FD_185986 | JGI IMG/M metagenome (GOLD analysis project Ga0256406, IMG submission 185986) | Bovine rumen microbial communities from Lethbridge, Alberta, Canada - RJG_03 | ecosystem: Host-associated > Mammals > Digestive system > Stomach > Rumen | place: Canada: Alberta | collected... | reverse complement strand
CCGAAAGCTGCGCCCGGTGCGTTGAATCCGGAACCAGGAACAGATAGAATAAATTAGAATATTAATATTACAGAACGCTTCACGGAGGGCAGAAGGATGAAACACCATATTATCGTAAAATGGAACGACCGCAGCACAAACAAAAAGCTGGATGAAATCCGGGCGATCTTTGATCAGACGCTCGAAATCCCGGGAGTTCGCAGTGTGGAGTATAAAGAGAACTGCATCGACCGGCCGAACCGCTATGATCTGATGATTGTGATCGACATGGAACCAGAAGCGCTGCCGGCCTATGACGATTCAGAACCGCATCATCGGTGGAAGCAGACTTTCGGGCCGCTGATGGAAAAGAAAGCGATCTTCGACTGCGAGTGAAAGACTGATCGTGCAGGGTCGGGAGCTTATAGAATACGAATAGATTGTTATATGGAAAAATAAAAGAAGACTAATAGAAGCGGTATTAACAGAAAAAGGTTAAAGTATATTATTACAAAAAGTAAAAGCAGGGTGTGATTTATATGATATGAACAAAGATAAGATACTGGCTGCAGTCATTGCTATGGCGATCGCATCGGCGGGTTTTGCATATGCATCGGATAATAACAAAGAGGTGGTCTATCTCTTTGCGTGGGCGATTGGCACCGCGGCATCGATCCTGATCCAGTACTTGTGGTACAGGAAGCCTGCCTCGCAGGCTGTCCTGACAGTCATAACCCTATTGCTGGCCGTAGCAGCGGGAGCCGACATGTATTATGCTGCTTTTGTGTTTTAATCAGAAGTATGCGCTATTAAAAAGCATCCATTCCTCACGTTGTTATGACGGCACTGCCGCTTGTGTGAAATGGATGCTTCTATATTCTCCGTATTTAAGTAAAGAAAAAACCTCAGATCGTTGATCTGAGGTTTCATGGTGCGCGATCAGGGGTTCGAACCCTGGACACCCTGATTAAGAGTCAGGTGCTCTGCCAGCTGAGCTAATCGCGCTCATTTGTTTTGTTCCTTGCGACTTGTCTATAATAGCATTGTATTTAACTCGTGTCAACAGAAATATTAAAAAAAACCGGATTTTTTTTGTGGAGATGGCCGGCCACCAATAGCGGAAGTTTTCCGGCGGCATCCGGGAGGCATCCTGACGTGACCCGGATTGCCTGGGACGCGTCCGAAATCACCGGAATTCTTTTTAATATGGGAGTTCGCGCTCCACGTTTCCATATGCAGTAGAGGGCTGAAACGGCGGGAAACCGGCAGGTTGACGATAAATACCAGGTAAAGCATTGATATTTGGACTTTGTTGTTGTATAATTTTCAATGAATATTTGTGAAAGTCTTTTAATTGGAGTTTATTTGAGAAATTACGCAGGGAGGTAACACAGTGTTCTGTAGTAAATGTGGCAGTGAACTTGCTGAAGGAGCCAGATTCTGCAGCGTATGCGGGGCCCGGGTTGAGGCGCCGGCAGAGCATCCCGTGGAGAATACACGTAATAAGGTAAATGCGGAAGATAAGAAATCTAATCCGGTGAAGGCACCGAAGAAGAAAGAGGCATCATCCGGAGGTTCGGAACTGAATCTGAATTGGGATGACGATGAGCCGTCAAAGCATTCTGATTCCGGGTTCTCCTTTGACTGGAGTTCGGTCATTGACGAGGGGAAGAGGAAGAACCTGGACAACGTTCATTCCCCGTGGGACGATGACGAGGAGCTGAAGCCGCGGAAGCATAAGGCCGCGAATCCGTTTGAGGAACCGGAAGAGGAGCCGCTGGAGAAGAAAGTCTTCGGCAGTGAGAAGCCTTCAAAGGATCCGGGCCGGACCATGAATTTCATCGATATCCTGAAGCAGGAGCAGAAAGACAAGGAACGCGAAGCGAACGGACAGACGGATGCAGCTGCAGCCGCCGGCAGTGCGGCACCGGAGAAGAAGCCGGCCGGCAATGCCGGAAGAGAGACGATCCTTCCGATGGACGAACGGGAGAAGACTCAAGGATATACCGACCTGCAGAAGGACATCATCGCCGAGATGGAGCAGCACGATTCCGAGGCGTTGACGTTTGAACAGCAGCTGGAGAATATCCGAGCAGAGAGAAGAGCCGCCCGGATGGAAGAGAAGAAGCCGGAACCGCCGCAGTCTTTCGTGGACAATTCGGAACAGGAGTTCGAGAAGATCATCCAGGGAATCCGGAACGGCAAGAAGGCGGCATTGACGGAGCCGGAGACCGCGGAGGAGCTATCTGCACCGGCAGAAGAGAAAGCAGAGAGAAAAGAAGATATTTCGGATATTTTCGGAGACAGTGAGCCGGCATTCCATGCGGATGAAGCGGAGCGTGACGCGCTGAGACATGAATATACGGACGAATACACTTCGGTTGAGAACAGTCAGGATATTGCTCCGGAAGATTTCTATGCGGATTTCGAGCCGCAGGATGATTCGGAAGCGTTCGGCGATATCGAGGAAATTGAGCTCCCGGATGATGAAGACGAAGATGAGAACGTTCAGACGGCGATCGATGAATATCTGGCTGGTGAAGAAGAGATCAGCGGTTCGGAACCGGTGGTCGATGAGATCCCGGATGTGGAGCTGAAAGACGAGAACCCGGCAGACGAAGAGACCGGGACGACCGGCCCGGCAGCTGCGGATGAGTCTGCGGATTCTTCGAAGGAGCCGGATGCGAAAGCGCAGGAGGACACCGAGGAAGCTGCGTCAGAGTATGAGGAATACGGCGAATATTTTGACTATATTCCGAGAGGCAGAGCTTCACGTGCGGAGCGTTATGCCGCAATGGAAGAGGATGAAGAAGACGGAGAGGATGCTGATGTGAGCACCGGATCGGATGAGCCGGTGCAGACCGCAGAGTCCGCAGAGCAGCTGACTGCTGAGGCAGTGGAAGAGGCAGAGCCGGGTCAGAAACCGTCCGCCGGGGCGGCGGAGGCTGCTTCAGTGAAAGCTTCGGAACCGGCATCTGAGCCGGAAGAAGCAGCGAAGGAGGCGCAGCCTTCTGCAGCGGCAGAGAAGCAGCAGGTCGATGATGAAATTGCACTGCTGCAGCAGCGTCTGGAAGCGCTGATGAGACAGAAGAACGGTGGTGCGCCGGCTGGTGAGCCGAGTGAAGCGGTGAAGGAAGAAGAAGCGGAGGCGGAGACGCCGGTGGCGGAAGCAGCGTCTGCAGAGGGACCGGCACCTGAGGAATCCGAACCGGAAGATGCGGCAGAACCGGCAGCGCAAGTTTCAGAGGAGCCGGCGCAGGAGAACATCGCTGAAGCGGCAGCACCGGATGCCGGGGATGAAGAGCCGTCCTTCGAAGTGCACCAGATCGACCTCGACAAGGAGTTGGAGCAGCTCGGACTCGGATTCGAGACAGAGGATGAGGCGCCGAGCGAAGACGATATGTTCTTTACTTCCGAGACCACAGACGTTTCGGACGGCAGCGAGAAGAGCGACACGGTCGTGCTGTCCAGCGAGCAGATTGAGAAAGAAGCGGAAGCGGGTCAGGAGCCGACGACGATCGACTCTCTGGAGAAAGAATTATTCGGCGGATCGGTCGATCCGGCGGATGCAGAGGCAACGAAGCGCATCGACAAGTTCTATACGCTGTATCGTAAGAACGAAGAGTTCCAGAAGCTTCTGGATGAGGAATACAACAAGCTGCAGGGCGGAGCAGATGATGCTGCCGATGAAGCAGCGGAAAGATATGATTCGTCCTTTACGGCTGCAGAATCGGCAGCACAGGTAGCTGCACCGGCGGAACAGACGGCTTCTGCAACGGCTCCGGCGAAAGCGGAGCAGGAGGCACCGGCAGAGACGCTGAAGAGCAGCGGAATAAACAGCTCCGAGCTGGCTGCAGCTGCTGCGGCAGCGACGGCTGCAAGCGCGGCGGCATCGGAGAAGAAGGTTGAGAAGAGGAGAGAAGAGAAGGAAGAGAAAGAAGACCGCGGGGGTAGCGTTCTGACTGTGATCGCGATTGTCGTGGCAGTTCTGCTGGTCATCCTTCTGGCGATCATCCTGATCCTGAACTTCATGCCGGAGAGCAGTATTGCGCAGCGCCTGAACGAAATGATCGGCAATTACGCGAACTTTTTCGGGTCGATCGGCGGGTCAGATACTTTGATGTAGCGGATAGGGACCAGTCCCGGAGCGGAAGGTCTCATATAATTTCAATGTTTTTTCAATAAAACAATGCGATTGAATAGAACATAAGCACTGCAGCGGTGGCGCGCCAATGACGCTGCCGCTGCATATTTTGTATAGCGGACTGTCCGGCCATGGGCGCCGGGGCAGGGAAGAGGAGATCCAGTGCAAATACCAATAAATAACAACAAGTCAAAGCGTTTCAGAAGGCCGAAGAAAGGGCTCAGCATCATTATCATGCTGATCGCGGTTATCCTGGTGCTTCTGGCTGCGCTGGTCGGATTTATCACGGACTGGCTCTGGTTCAAAAGCCTCGGATACAACGATGTTTTCTGGAAAAAAATCACGGCGGAGCTCGAACTCGGGATACCGGTATTTATTGCCGCGACGCTTTTGGTGCGGCTGTATCTGAAGAGCATGAAAAAAGGCTATTTCCAGATGATCGAATCGCACGAAATCCCGAACGAAAAGCGCCTTACGATGATTTCGTGGGTGCTGTCCGTGGTGTTCGGCCTGCTGACTTCGATGTATGCAGCTTCGGACACCTGGATGAACTTCCTGAAATTCCGAAATGCGACTCGTTTCAACCTGTCCGATCCGCTGTTTCATCACGACGTCTCCTTTTACATTTTCAAACTGGAATTTCTGACGCAGGCGAACAACATCGCACTCGGAATTATCATCGGCGTTGTGCTCATCACGCTGATCTATTATTCGATTCTGCTGACGATCCGGACGCCGGATATTTTCGAACACGAGCCGGACGAGGAAGAAGAGCCGGGCAGCCTACGGGAACGTCTCGGCCGGAATCACAAAGTCGACATGAACAGCACCAATCTGGAGCACCTGATGAATATCGCGTCAGGTAAGCTGACCATACTCGGCGTGATCTTCTATGTTATGCTGGGAGTGGAGTTTTTCCTGCGCCAGTTCGATCTGCTGCACGCGCACACCGGCGTGGTATACGGAGCGGGTTTTACGGATGTTAACATTACGTTATGGGCGTATCGGATCATCATCGTTCTGTCCGCCATCGGTGCGGTGACGATGTGCCTGCACCTGCGGCGGAGAGAATTCCGGAAGCTGCTCCGTGCTCCGGCAGCCATCGTTCTGGTCGGAGTCGCTGGTTTTGTCGTCAGTATTGCCGTGCAGAATCTGGTCGTCAGCCCGGATGAAATTAATAAAGAAAGCAAATATCTGAAGAACAATATCGAGTACACGAGGCACGCGTACGACCTGGATCAGGTCGATGTGCAGGATTTTCCGGCGAATCATTCGCTGTCTGCTGCGGCGATTAAGGACAATTCGCAGACTATCAGCAATATCCGGATCAACGACTACGAACCGGTGCAGGATTTCTACAACCAGACGCAGAGTATCCGGCAGTACTATGATTTTAATGACGTCGACATCGACCGTTACAATATCGGCGGCGAGGAGACGCAGACCTATCTGTCTGCCCGTGAGATCAATGAGAAGAGCATCAGCTCAACCTGGATCAACAGGCATCTCAAGTACACGCACGGCTACGGTGTCGCGGTTTCCCGCGTCGATGAAGTGACGAACAGCGGTCAGCCGGACATCATTGTAAAGAACATCCCGCCGGAATCCAGTGTGTCGGACATCAAGATCAAGCGGCCGGAGATCTACTTTGGCGAGCTGACAAACGACTACGTCATCGTCGACACGGATGAGCAGGAGTTCGACTATCCGAACGGAAATGAGAACAACTACACGACATACAAGGGTAAAGCCGGCATTCGGCTGAGCCCGCTGAACCGGCTGCTTTTTGCCATCCGGGAAGGCAGCATGAAGCTGCTGGTATCATCGAATATCCACTCGTCGTCCCGAATCATCATCAACCGGAATATCGAAGACCGGGTGCAGAAAATCATGCCGTACCTGTCTTACGAGGACGATCCGTACATGACGGTGGCAGACGGCAGGCTGTACTGGATTGTCGATGCCTATACGACGAGCGCCTACTATCCGTATTCCGAGCCGTATTCCGGCGATGTCGGTTCAACGAACTACATCCGGAATTCGGTCAAGGTGGTTGTGGACGCATATAACGGCGATATTTCGTACTACATCACGGATCCGGACGATCCGATCGCAAAGACGATGCAGAAAATCTATCCGAATCTGTTCAAGAACCTGAATCAGATGCCGGACAGCATCCGACAGCACATCCGCTATCCGAACACGCTGTTCCGGATTCAGGCGAACGTATATACGAAATACCATATGAACGACGTCAAAGTCTTCTATCAGGATGAAGACCTGTGGGATATCGCGCATCAGATTTACGGCACGAAGGAAAAAGAAATGGAGCCGAGCTACTACATTTTCGAGTTGCCGAAATCGAACAAGGCCGAATTCATCAACATGGTTCCGTTCACACCGAGGAAGAAACAAAACATGACGGCGGTCATGATGGCCCGGAACGACGGGTCGCACTACGGCGAACTGGTCGTGTACAAATTCCCGAAGAACAAGACGGTCTACGGCCCGATGCAGATCGAGGCGCAGATCGATCAGAATACCGAGATTTCGAAGGAGTTCTCGCTCTGGGATTCGTCAGGGTCGACGTACCGGCGGGGCGATCTGTTCGTCATCCCGATTGATGATTCTCTGATGTACGTTGAACCGGTGTATCTGGAGGCGTCGAATCAGGCGATTCCGGAGATGAAGCGGGTTATCGTCGCTTACGGAGATCAGATCGCGTACGAGCCGACGCTGAGCGGGGCACTCGAGAAGCTGTTCGGCGAGGGCTATGATTCAGGTAGTTCCGGCGGAAACGCATCCGGAAAATCCGGCGGTCAGTCGACGAAAGATCTGATTGAAAAAGCAAATGAAGCGTATGACAATGCAGTCGAGGCGCAGAAGTCCGGCGACTGGAAGAAATACGGCGAATACCTCGATCAGCTCGAGAAATACCTCAAAGAGCTGGATGAGAAATAGGATAATGATGTTGATATTGACAGACAAGAGAGGAGCGTAATTTTGATCGACTTTGATTTGGACAAAATGCTGTTCACGATTCCGGTGGAACAGCATGACGAAAAGAAAGTAGAGGAACTTCTCCGCGAGCACCCGGAGGTCAAATTCGTATCGCTGACGGGCGTGGACCTCGGCGGTCACAACACGGATGAAAAGATTCCGATCAGCGCATTCATCGAGGATATGACGAAGATCCTCAAAGATGGCGTGCAGACGGACGGCTCGAGTGTGGCGCTCCCGCTGATCGCGGAATTGTCTAATGCGCGGGTCGACATTCTTCCGGACATGGAGGTGAACTGGTATGTGGAATACAATTATCAGAACCGGGATTTCAAGACCGGTCTTCCGGTAGGGACGCTTCGGATTCCGTCTTATCTGAGACACAACAATGAACGCATGGTCGGGTCGAGAATTTTCACCCGCCGCGGAACGAAGCGTTTCAAGAGCGGCCTGATGGAACTGCTGAAGGCCAATCCAGATGTGTTCGAATATATCAGCGGAGCAGAATGCGCAGATGATATCGAAGAGCTGGTGCTGACCAGCGCAACGGAACTGGAATTCTGGGTCAAGACGCCGGATGACCGGGCGGACCGCGACCAGCTGTACACCTCGCAGGAGTTAAAAGAACAATATTGGAAGCGTACAATCGGACCGGTCGGTACGGCGATGGAAGAGACGCTGGAAATCCTCGATCGTTATGGATTCGGCGTTGAAATGGGACATAAGGAAGTCGGCGGCGTCCGGGCGAAGATGGGCAACAGCGGTGACTTTGACCACATCATGGAGCAGCTCGAAATCGACTGGAAGTACGCGAGCCCGATGCAGGCGGCGGACAATGAGAGCCAGGTCAAGCACATTGTCCGGGATGTTTTCCGGGCGAACAGTCTGGAGGTTACGTTCCTCGCCAAACCGATGAACGGCGTAGCCGGTAACGGCGAGCATACTCATCTCGGTGTCACGGCTAAGCTGAAGAACGGAAAGCGCATCAACCTGTTTGAGCCGGCCGATCCGGATACCGACTATATGAGTCCGGTCGGATACGGTGCGCTGATGGGCATCCTCCGGAATTATGAACTGCTGAATCCGTTTGTCACTTCAACGCACGATGCGTTCCAGCGGCTGAAGCCGGGCTACGAAGCGCCGGTCTGTGTCGTGACTTCTCTAGGTAAAGACTGCCACACCCCGTCGCGGAACCGGACCGTACTGATCGGACTCGTACGTGACCGGATGAACCCGATGTCGACGCGTTTTGAGTTGCGCTCGCCGAACCCGCACAGCAACACCTATCTTGTGCTCGGTGCATCATATATGCTGATGCTGGACGGCATCCGTTCGGCACTGGAGAATCACCGCACGCCGAAGGAGCTGGAGAAGGCTATTTCGAAGAAAGCCGGCGAGGATGATCTCTATCTCGAGAAGGACAGAGAATACCGCTCCGAAGAGAATGTATTCGAATACTACACCGAAGAGGAGCGGGCGAAGCTGTTCGGCAAAGCGCCGTCGACGGTCTGGGAGAATTTCCGCGTGATGGATGAGCGTGCCGGCGAAATGGACAAGATTACCGGCGGAGATGAGACGGTTGCGCTGATCATCCGTTCGTTCCGTGCTCAGATGACGCTGAAATGGAGCACGGAGTATCACGACCGCCTGATCCCGAATTCGATGGATTTCGTTCGCCGCTGCGTCAGAGCGCATGTTGAGGATAATGCGACGGATTACGATATCATGAACTGGCGCAAGGTGAATGAGCTTCGGTGCAGCCTCGGCAAGGACTATATCGGCCGGAAATCGCTGCTGACCCGGGCGAAAGAGGCGCTCGACGCGGAGGATTATGAACTGGCATCTGAGCTGGAGCTCGAAATTCAGGACTCCGTCGAGGAACTGAGAGACGCATATAGCGAATACAGAAAGAACTTATTCTAGAATAATGCGGCTGCCGCGCTGAGATCGCGGGCCGAAGGAAGAAGGGGAACCATGCTGGACGTAAAACGAATCAGACAGGATTACGAAGGAGTGAAGAAGGACGTCGAAAGACGTGGAAAGGGCGATTTCGGTATCGAGAATGTACGCAAGTACGACAACGAACGCAGAGAACTGCTGGCAGAAGTCGAACAGCTGAAGAACCGTCAGAATACCGCGTCGCGTGAGGTGCCGAAGCTGAAGAAGGCCGGCGAAGACACCACCGAGCTCTTTGCGAAGCTGAAGGAGATCAGCCACCAGATCAAGGAGCTGGACACGAAGGTCTCGGAGGCAGAGGCAAATCTGCGGGATGCGCTTCTCCGCGTTCCGAACACGCCATATAAGGATGTGCAGTTCGGACTCGACGACAGCGCCAATGTTGAACTCCGGAAATGGGGAGAACCGACCACGTTTTCGTTTGAATCCAAGGCGCACTGGGATATCGGAGAAGATCTGGACATTCTTGATTTCGACCGCGCCTCCAAGCTCTCAGGAGCCCGCTTCACAGTATATAAAGGACTCGGCGCGAGACTCGAGCGGTCGGTCATCAACTTCATGCTGAACCTTCATACGGAACAGCAGGGCTACACGGAAATCCTTCCGCCGTTCATGGTCGGCCGGGAAGCGATGACCGGAACCGGACAGCTGCCAAAATTTGAGAGTGATATGTATCATATCGAGTCGACCGATCAGTTTCTGATCCCGACCGCAGAAGTTCCGGTGACCAATCTCCGGGCGAACGAGATCCTCAGCATGGACGAGCTGCCGCTGTATTACACGGCGTACACCCCTTGCTTCCGGAAGGAAGCCGGATCGGCCGGGAGAGATACGCGCGGGCTGATCCGTCAGCACCAGTTCAACAAAGTGGAGATGGTGAAGTTCGTAACGCCGGAGTCTTCCTACGACGAGCTGGAGAAACTGACTGACAATGCGGAAGAGGTTCTCAGAGAGCTGGAGATTCCGTACCATGTTGTCAGACTGTCCAGCGGAGATCTGGGTTTCTCGGCGGCAATGACATATGATATCGAGGTCTGGATGCCGAGCTACGGAAGATACGTCGAAATCTCGAGCTGCAGCAACTTCGAGGATTATCAGGCGAGACGCGCGAACATCCGGTTCAAGAGAGACCGCTCGACGAAGCCGGAATTTGTTCATACGCTGAACGGCTCCGGACTGGCCGTCGGAAGAACCGTCGCGGCAATCCTCGAGAATTACCAGCAGGAAGACGGTTCCGTCGCCGTTCCGGAAGTGCTGAGACCGTACATGGGAACCGATGTCATCCGGTAACCGGAAGAATCAGAATACGCAGGAAAAGAAGGGGCAGCAATGCCCCTTCTTTGTATCAACAGAGGAGGCTGAAAAAAATGAAGAACCGGAATACGGTGTCCGATTATCTGCTCCGGCACCAGGCCCTGGATCCGATATCATTCCATATGCCGGGTCATAAAGGCCGGACAGAACTCTTTGACCGGTACGGGTACGGAGATTTTGTCCGTAATACGCCGGGATGTGATATCACTGAGATCTATGGAGCGGACGCGCTGGCTGCACCTCGGACGGTGATCCGGCATACAATGGAAAACTATGCAGAGCTGTACGGGGCAAGATACACTGACCTCCTGGTGAACGGCAGCAGTTGCGGCCTGATAGCATCGATCCTCGCGACGGTGCCGCGCGGAGGAAAGCTGATTCTCGGACGGAACTCTCATAAATCGGTATTCAGCGCGCTCCGGCTCGGTGAGATCGAGCCGGTTTATCTTCAGCCGGGCATCTTTCCGGGCTGCGAACTGCAGGGTGCCGTGCCGGTACAGGAGGTCCGGGCCGCGCTTCATGCGCATCCGGAGGCATCTGCCGTTCTGATCACAAGCCCGAACTACTACGGTGTGCTGTCGGATATCCGCGGAATTGCTGAGGCCGTGCATGCGGTGGGTAAGATCCTGATCGTCGATCAGGCGCACGGCGCCCACCTTAAATTCTTCGACCGCTTTACCGAAGAGCCGCACGCGGCGGAAAATCTGGGCGCAGATATCGCCGTGGACAGCATTCACAAGACGCTGCTCGGCTATACCGGAACGGCAATTGTCAATGTCTGCTCTGAGCGGGTGGACATCGACGGGCTGGCGGACCGGATCCGTATGATCCAGACGACGAGTCCGTCGTACCCGATGATGGGGAGCCTGGATATCAACGAGAAAATCATCCGGAAGGACGGAGACCGCCTGATTTTGGAATGGATCGATGACCTCCGGTACTTCTACACGAATTGCGCGGATATTGACGGCCTCGAAGTGATCCGCGGGGAAAATCTGGATTTCAGTAAAATCAATGTTACGATGCGCCGGATGGGCGTATCCGGCCGCCATATGGATGAGTACCTGCGGAACCGGAACATATGGACGGAAATGGTACACGGCGGCTACGTTACGCTATTAACAGGAATCGGGAACCGGAGGGCGGACTATACCGCGGCGCTGGATGCGCTGGGGAAACTGAGCCGCGAATACGGCATCTGCGGTAATGCGGAGCCGGAGCGGGATCCGATGACGTCGTTCGACCTGGAGGTCCGCCCGGTGCCGGATCACATGGAGCGGAAGCCATTGTTTCAGGCGGAAGGCTGTATCGCCGCAGACTGCATCACGCCTTATCCGCCGGGCGTCCCGCTGGTATGCCCGGGCGAGGTGCTGACTTACGAGGTGATCCGCTATCTCAAGCAGTGCATCGGCCGGGGCGAGACGGTTCTCGGAATTGACGAAGAAGGGTGTGTCGCAGTCGGGGCAGAGCCGCCGGAAACTTCGGGAAAATAAACATTATTTTAACATGGTGTTCACGAAAAAGAGCAGTAATTTCATCGGTTAAAGTGATAATTGTGTGAAATTTCAAGTGATTTTTGTGAATCAATAGTGTATAATCTATTGGTAAAAATTATTTAAATTTTTTTGTAGCATATTTTTGTAGGAAAGGAAGGTTTCAAAAGGATGAGCCAGGGTAAACATTTACCTAGCATTCGGGTACCGCATCATAAGAATACCGCCGGTCGTGAGACCGAGGTGATGCCGATTCCGGATGTTGTCAAAATCTGCATGTCGCAGAACATCGGTGCTCCTTGCAAACCGCTGGTGCAGAAAGGCGACTATGTAAAGGTCGGCCAGAAGATCGGTGATACGGATGCGTTTGTCAGCGCGCCGATCCACTCCAGTGTTTCCGGTACGGTAAAGGACATTGTCCAGTCCAGAGGATCCATGGGAGGCATGGAGACACTGATCGTTATCGAGCCGGATAAGAAGCAGGTAATCAGCGAAGAAGTTCAGGTTCCTCACGTTTCGAATCATGCAGAGTTCGTTAAAGCAGTCAGAGAGAGCGGCATGGTCGGTCTCGGCGGCGCTTCGTTCCCGACGCATATCAAGCTGAATCCTAAGAATCTGGATGAATGCAAAGTGCTGGTGGTCAATGCAGCTGAGTGCGAGCCGTTCATCACGGGCGACAATCGCATGATGGTTGAGCAGGGTCAGGACGTGCTGGACGGCATGAGACTGATCATGAAGTATCTGAACCTGCCGAAGGGAATTATCGGCATCGAGGAGAACAAGCCGGATGCGATCGAAAATCTGAACCATCTGATTCAGGAGAACGGTTATGATGATATCGAAATCCTGAAGCTTCAGTCGAGATATCCGAAGGGCGCAGAGCGTGTCCTCGTGTACGAGGCGACCGGTCAGGTCATGAATGCCGGCGTTCTTCCGGCACAGCTCGGAGTAATCCTGGATAACGTTTCTACAATTGCGATTCTGGGAGAGTACTTCAAGACAGGTATGCCGATTGTCAGAAGAAGAGTGACGGTCGACGGAGATGCGGTGAAAGATCCGAAGAACGTATTCGTTCCGATCGGCACACAGCTTGCGGATGTCATCGATTTCTGCGGTGGCTATAAGCAGGAGCCGAGAAAAATCGTCATGGGCGGACCGATGATGGGCCGCGCGACCCATTCCGACGAGTCGGTTACGATGAAGAATACCGGCGCGATTCTTGCTTTTGGCAAGGATACGGCGGAAGTGAAGCAGGAGACGGCCTGCATCAACTGCGGACGCTGCATCGAGGCATGTCCGTTCCACCTGATGCCGGTGATCTTCGCGGAAGCTTATCAGCGTAAGGATGTCGAGAGACTGCAGCAGTTCAACGTTATGCAGTGCATGGGATGCGGAAGCTGCTCCTACGTCTGCCCGGCGAGAAGACCGCTGTGCTTTACGAATACGCTGGCGAAAGGCATGGTAAAGGAGGCGACTAAGAAGTAATGGATAACTCGAAGAAATTTCACACTAATCTGATCGTTTCCACAGCCCCGCACATTGTCTCGGATACGGATACGACAAAAATCATGGGAACGGTGCTGCTGGCGCTGGTTCCGGCGCTGATCGCCTCCACTTATGTGTTCGGAGCGCGCGTGCTGCTGCTTTCGGCGGTATGTGTGATCGCAAGCGCTGCTTTTGAATGGTTATATAACTACTTTGCGAAGAAGCCGCAGACCGTAGGCGATCTCAGTGCCTGCGTAACCGGTCTTCTGATCGCGTTCAACGTTCCGTCGAATTTCCCGCTCTGGATGGCGGTTCTCGGCTGCTTTGTTGCGATTGTTGTCGTCAAACAGCTGTTCGGCGGCATCGGCAGAAACTTCGTCAACCCGGCAATTACCGCCCGTATCTTCCTGTTCATTTCGTTCGCAGCGAATATGTCCACATGGCCGCTGACGAGAATGGCGGAGACCACGGATGCAGTGACCGGGCCGACACCGCTCGGCGTTTTCTCGGAGGGTTCGCTGAAGGATCTGCCTTCGAATCTGGATATGTTCCTCGGTTTCATAGGCGGTTCCACCGGTGAAGTCAGCGCGCTTGCGCTGCTGATCGGCGGCGTTTTCCTGATCTGGAGAAAGGTCATCTCGCCGATCATCCCGTGTGCTTTCATCGGAACGGTGTTTGTTATCGCGCTGCTTTATCATCATTCGTTCCATATGGCGCTGTTCCATATCCTGGCCGGCGGCGTAATGCTCGGTGCGTTCTTCATGGCGACCGATTATGTCACAACGCCGAAGCTGCCGATGGGCAAGCTGATCTTCGGTATCGGATGCGGCGTTATCACGATGACGATTCGTCTCTGGGGCAGCTATCCGGAAGGTGTATCCTTCTCGATTCTGCTGATGAATATCTGCACACCGCTGATCAACAGATGGACGTTCAAACGCTATTGTGCAGGAGGTGCGAACAGTGGAAAATAAGAGCAACACTTATCAGGAGTTCATCAAGCCGATTGTTGTGCTGGTCGTGATCTGCTTTGTTGTTACGCTGGCACTGGCATTCACCTATGGCATCACCAAGCCGATCATCGATAAGAATACACTGGCATCGGAGAATGCGGCTCGTAATGAGCTTCTCCCGGCAGCAAAGGGCGAGTTCACCCAGTACAAAGGTGACCTTTATGTCCTCGAAAAAGGCAAAGTATATGTATCTGACGTCTATGACGCGAACAACGGTTCCGGTATGGTTGTCACCGCAATGTCAAACAGTTATGGCGGCATGCTGACCGCAATGATCGGAATCGACAAAGACGGTGCGATCACAAAGGTTAAAATCACTGAGGCTTCCGATACGGCAGGCGTCGGCACGAAGGCGCAGGCACCTAGCCACCTGAACCAGTACAAAGGCCTGACCAAGCTCGGCAATGTGAACATCAAGAGCGATTCGACCGTCAAGTACGTCACCGGCGCTTCCGTTTCGTCCACCGCAATTCACAAGGCAGTATGGGCGGCATTGCAACAGTATAAGAGCATGGGAGGTGTCCAATAATGGAGAAAAAGAGCAAACTTTCCATCTTAACAAATGGAATCATCAAGGAGAATCCGGTACTTGTTCTTTTGATCGGTACCTGCCCGACGCTGGCTACTTCGTCTTCGCTGGCGAACGGTGTCGGAATGGGTCTCTCCGCAACGGCAGTTCTGATCTGTTCGAACATCGTAATTTCGATGCTGCGCAAGGTCATTCCGGACAAAGTCCGTATCCCTTGCTATATCGTAGTTATCGCAGGCTTCGTAACGCTGGTTCAGTTCCTTCTGCAGGCGTACGTTCCAAGCCTGTATAAATCGCTGGGTCTGTTCCTCCCGCTGATCGTAGTTAACTGCATCATCTTGGGGAGAGCGGAAGCTTTTGCAAATAAGAACACTGTAATCGACTCCGCACTTGACGGTATCGGCATGGGCCTCGGCTTCACGCTGACACTGGCAGCGATGGGTACGATTCGTGAACTGCTCGGCGCAGGAACTCTGCTGGGTCATACCATCTTCGGTTCCTGGTTCACTCCGATTGGTTTCTTCAACCTCGCGCCGGGCGGATTCTTCGTATTCGGTATTCTGATTGCGATTCTGAATGCTGCTACGAAGGGAAAAGCACTCAAGAAGAAGACCTTCAGCTGCGGTGCATGCCCGATGTACAATTCCTGCAACCTTGCTGAGGCTAAGGACCAGATTGCGGCTGAGAAGCCTCTTGTCCAGAAAGGAGCGGAAGCATAATGGTACAGTTAATTATCATCTTCATGTCGATCGTACTGGTCAACAACTTCCTGCTGTCCCAGTTCCTCGGCATCTGTTCGTTCCTCGGTGTATCCAATAAAATGGACTCCGCGGTCGGCATGAGCGGTGCGGTTATCTTCGTCATGGTTCTGGCGGAGCTCGTAACCTGGCCGATTCAGCAGATCCTCAACAAGTTTGAGATCGGCTATCTGCAGACGATCGTATTCATTCTGGTTATCGCTGCGCTGGTACAGTTCGTAGAGATGTTCATGAAGAAATTCATGCCGGCTCTGCAGAAAGCGCTGGGAATTTATCTCCCGCTGATCACGACGAACTGCGCGATTCTTGGTGCGACGATCAATGCGATCAACTACAATTACACGTTTATTCAGTCAATCGTCTACGCATTCGGCGCCGGTGTCGGCTACGGCCTCGCTATGGTACTGTTTGCGGGAGTTCGTGAAGAGAAGCTCTGGAACGAGGATGGTGTTCCTGCTGCATTCAAGGGTGTTCCGATGATCCTTGTCAGTGCGACAATCCTGTCCCTGTCCTTCATGGGTTTCTCCGGATTATTTCAGTAAGGGGGCGGCAATATGAGTAGTGGTATTGTAACACCAGTAGTAATCGTTGTCGTTGCCGGATTCATTGCTGCACTTCTTCTTACGGTTGCATCGAAGGTATTCTTCGTGCCGGTTGATGAGAGAGTAACAGAAGTCCGTGCGATCCTGCCGGGCGCTAACTGCGGCGGCTGCGGATTCGCGGGCTGCGATGACTACGCAAGTGCGGTCGTTAATGACCCGAATCAGAGCTGTGCATCCTGCACGGTCGGCGGCGCGGCATGCGCGGCGCAGATCGCGGAACTCCTCGGCCGGAATGCCGGCAGCCTGGAAAAGGAAACAGCGCAGGTCATGTGCAACGGCACCTGTGAAGCGACCGGAAAGATTTCCGAGTGGCAGGGTATGCAGTCCTGCAAGGGCGCCAAGACCTTTTTCAGCGGAAGCGGCAAGTGCCAGTTCGGCTGCATCGGTCTCGGCGACTGCTCGAATGTATGCGACTTCAACGCGATCGGTGTGATCGACGGAGTCGCAAAAGTAAACCGCGACAATTGCGTCGCATGCGGCAAGTGTGTCAAAGAGTGTCCGCAGCACATCATCCGTCTGGTTCCGGCGAAGAAGGAAGTCAACGTTCTCTGCTCGTCGACAGACAAGGGCGCAGTAGTTCGGAAGAACTGCTCCAACGGATGCATCGGATGCGGACTCTGCGTGAAGCAGTGCAAGTTTGATGCGATCACAGTGACGGACAATCTCGCGAAGATCGATCCGGATAAGTGCAAGAACTGCGGCATGTGCATGAAGGTCTGCCCGACCGGCGCGATCAACAGCTACAACATCCGCCACGCAAAGGCGGCTATTGCAGCGAAAGAGAAGGCCGAAAAGGAGAAGGCTGCCAAGATTGCGGCAGCAAAAGCCGCGAAGGCGGCAAAAGATGCGGAAGCGGCAGCTCCGCAGGCATAGTCAGCTTTTCTACAAATATGTTATATGCAGGCGAAAGCCCGTTCCGGAATCCCGGAGCGGGCTTTCGCCGTGTCTGGTCTTGGTGCGGAATACCGGATGTGCTTTCCTCCTGCTTCGGCGAGTAGGCGGGATCGGGAAGAATAACAATTCTGAAGCGTGTCTCAGGGCGGACCAGCCTCTCCAGCGAGAGGCTGGTCCGGGGAGAGCCAGGGAGGAGAGAAGTGATGTAATAAACCGGGCCGGCCAGAAGCCGCGAAAGCTGGTCCCTGCAAATAGAGTGTGTTCTTGATAAGGGGGCAGTTCAAAAGACGGCAGGAAGTTCATCTGAGGATGACGGAAATGGGAAACGAGATGAAGTATGTAGCACTAACGTTGCGCCTGCCATCCCATCCGTCAGCTGGGATCGCTAGACTGCCAAACGATCTGACGGGAGAGGCGGCTAACCTTACGCCGGCCGGCTGAAAAGTCAGCTGAAACGGGAAAAATGGTGTAACGCGCTGACAGATGAGCCCTTCAACTCCGCCGGCGGCCTTACCGTACCAATCCTGCCCTCAAATGCTCCGGAATTCGAAGCAAAACTCTGATTAAATTGGTCGCCAAAAACAGTCACCATTAGCACTGCGGCAAATTATGATATTACTTCAGACGTTTGAATGTTTTACTTCGGAAGTGAATCGCCGGGATTTACGGTTAAAGGCGGCCGCGTCAATTCTGTTCGGCTTTATCCTGATATCCGATACCGTGATGCATTTCACTGTGCAGACAGAAACGTCGCCAAAAAGCATGGAGAACGGTGTCTTTGTTGGACTCATTATGTACTTGATCTTGAGAGACATCCTGCTGCGGGGATTCGACTGCTTTACGCCGGAACGGAAATAACGCTTCTACCCGGTAAAGGCAGCGTTCTGTTTGATCGTAGCGGCAGCCGATATCGTTCTCGCAGTAATCTCTTTCACCTGGGGAAAAACAGTGAACCGAGAATTCATCTGCATCCTGGCGATGCTATTAGTCATGGCAATAATGGAGTTCCGCAGTGCGCGGGGCGAGCGGCATCGCGAATCGCCGCTCAGATCCTGATTAATCAGGCACTTCTCGGAACAGTAAATAAAATCTATTCAATTAAATTCCTTATAAAGTAAATGCGCCGTACTTCCGAATGGAAGCGCGGCGCTTTAATGATCTTAAGAATAGATGCTTAATCTCTAGTCCACTACGAAATCATATGTTAAGGTAAAGGAGAAGAATGGTTCTGATTGCGTAGCCTTATGATCATTACTTAGTATAATTGTAAAATTACAGTAGTAATTATGCACCCGGATTTGTTACTTGTCAACAAATATGACACCAATTCTACTTATAAAAAACTAAAAAGCGAAACTCAACCAACAAATTCTATTTATCGAATGGCGCTATGGATACGCTGCCGGATGACATGGGCGGCGAGCCCGATGACAATGCCGCAGACCGTGCCGGAGATCAGAAGCACCGGGAAATACATGAAAATCCGGACATCTTCAAGCAGCAGCGCGGCGATCAGCAGCTGCCCGAGGTTGTTCAGGACACCACCGGCCATGCTGACACCAGCGATGCTGAATTTGTCGGTCTTCTTCAGCAGAATCATTCCGATCAGACTGCAGGTTGCGCCTGCCAGCGAATAGATCATTCCGAACAGCCCGTTAAAAAGCAGTCCGGCAACGACGATTCGGATGCCGTTGACCGCCGCGGCGTGTTTTGCTGACAGCTCATACAGCGCGATCACCGTGACGATATTCGCAATTCCTAATTTTATCCCCGGAATGCCCGGATTATATGGTATAATAGCTTCCACGTAGGAAAAAATCAGCGCGAGCGATGCCAGCAGCGCGATCAGCGCCATGTTATGTGTCCGAAGATCCGAAGAACGCGGGCGGAGCCGCCCGGAATGGTTCTTCTTATGAGGAGACGGCGTCATATTGATCATCTCCTTTCCCCGGTATGGTAACCGACAGCTTGTTCGGAAGGCAGACGATCGTCTCGCCGGTCTTCGAAATCGGTGCGTGCTCTACGCAGATCTGGTTTTTGCAGGAAGCTTCGGTTACCGAAACTTTGCCGTTACGGATCTGCACGACGTTGTATTTTTTCCTATTCTCGATGCGGATCGTACGGTCCTCTGCGAGTGAATAGCTCCCGTAGAGCTTGCCGTTCAGGCGGATTTCGACGCGGCTTCCGGATGTCTCGCTCATCGAAAGAGCGACAGAAGACACGGCGCCGATCGCGATCAGCATGATGAGAAGGATGATATCCGCTTTGCGGAATATGCCTTTGAACATATGATCTCCTGAAGATATCCCCCGGATATTTGAATCATTCCCGAAAGGATGTGCCATTTGACGAAAAAGAAATTAATCCGGCTGCTGCTTTCTGCCGCAGTCGTGGCTCTCATTATAACACAGACCGGCTGCGCAGACAAAGAAGTCGAGCCGGTGGAGCAGGAAAGCTACTATCTGGATACGGTTTGCGATGTATCCGTCTACGAAATCAATGGCGGGCTCAATAAAGACGCCGCAAATGCCGCAATTGACAAAGCCTACGACCGCTGCCGGCAGCTCGACAAGAAGCTCAGCAATACGGTGGAATCCAGTGATATCAGCAAGATCAATGATGCCGGTGGAGAATGGGTCATAGTCGGCGATGATGCGGCAAAAGTCATCAAAGAGGGTATTAAGTACGGCAGGCTTTCGGGCGGAGCTTTTGACATTACGATCGGAACGGTGACGGATCTCTGGGATTTCCAGACGGATGATCCTAAGCTGCCGGATGATGACAAGCTCGCAGAGGCGCTGACTCACGTCGATTACCATAAGATCAACGTGGACGGGAACCGGATCCGGCTGGAAGACCCGGAGGCGAAGCTCGATCTCGGCGGCATCGCAAAAGGCTATGTGGCGGATGAGATGGAGAAGGTCCTGAAGAAAGAGGGCGTTACTTCCGCGATCATCAATCTCGGCGGCAATATCGTGGCGATCGGCAGCAAGCCGGACGGAGATGATTTTGTCATCGGTATCGAGAAGCCGTTCAGCGACCGCAAGGAGATCGTCGGTACGACGCATGTGCACGACGCGACAGTGGTCACTTCCGGTATTTACGAGCGGAAGTTCAAATACAAGGGTAAGATCTACCATCACGTGCTGAGCACTAAGACCGGCTATCCGGTCGATACCGATCTGGAGGCGGTCAGTCTCGTAACGAATAAATATTCATCGATGGACGCTGACGCGATGAGCACGATCTGCCTGATGAAAGGCACCAGTGCAGCGAAGAAGTTTATCAAGAGCCAGGATGGAATCGAAGCAGTGTTCTGCCCGGCGAAGGGCGACATTTCGACCACGAAGGGAATGGATTTTACGCCGAAGAAGTGACGCTGGCGTGATGCGGATGCGGCGAAGTCAACTGCCGGATGATGATGTAAAGGCGCACAGGGCATGATCTGTTATCATCATATAATCCGGTTCTGCCAAAAAACAAAACAACAGGGGATCGGACGCTTCCGAATCCCCTGTTTTAGCGGTCCTGATGCGGCCAGCCCTTCGAGCCTGCCAGCCCTCGAGCCTCCGAGCTTTTTGCTTTCGAGCGATCAGCCCGGTAATCTGCTATTGCATTATTTTCTCTTATACTGGAATGACGAACCGACAGATGTGTGGTACATCATTTTCGAGATGACGACGGCAAGCACTGCGCCGACGAAAACCTGCAGCGCATTGAGCGGCATTCCGATCAGCGCAGAGACCCAGTTGCCGTAGATCAGTGCTTCTGCGATAAAGTAGCCGCAGACGGTCTCGACACCGGCGAGGATGAATCCGATCAGCTCCGGCACCGGTACGCTGAAGATGTGCCGGTCAGTGGATTCGTAATTCGCGGCCCGCTTCAGCGCGGCCTGCATGATCAGAACCATGCACATTTTGATGATCAGTGTCCATGGCGCCCAGACGGAATATCCGCTGATCACATCGGCGAGTGCCGCGCCGACCGCGCCGGAGAACAGAGCGTGTTTTCTCGGCAGCATCATTGCGCCGAGCAGCACCATCGCATCGCCGAGGTGGATGTATCCGTTGCCGGTCGGGATGCGGAAGAAAAGAGTGGCAATTGTGGTCAGCGCCGTCAGCAGCGCGGTGTAGACCAGAAGGGTCGTGCCCTTTGAACGTACATTTGTATCCATTGAATTTTGCCCTTTCGGTAATTTTCTGGCATACAGACTGATGAGCCTGCACTTGATTTACATTTAATTTACATATATAATAGCACTGATGTGCTATTATGAAAATATACAAATCAATTATAATCAAAGGGAACAGATGGGGAGAATAACAGGAAATGAAGCAGATAATGCTGAATTTAGATAACAGTTCCGGTACAAAACTATATATACAGATTTACAATCAGTTCAAGGACGGCATTTTGTCCGGAGAGATCGAACAGGGCAGCAAAATCCCGTCGCTCCGGCAGTTCGCGAAGGACAACAGCGTCAGCGTGACGACGGTTGAAACCGCGTATAACCAGCTGCTGGTCGAGGGGTATATCGAGAGCCGGCCGAAGTCCGGATACTATGTCAGCCGTCACATCGCAGAAGCCGCGCACGGCCTTCGCGAAGCCGAACCGGAAGAATCTCTTGCGAAGCTCCTTTCCGATGATGACGCGAAAGAAGTCCGTCAGCAGTCCCTGATCTATGACGAAGAGAGCTTCGAATTCTCCAAATGGAAGAAGTGCATGAACAAGGTGTTCAATCAGTATTCGAACATGCTGCAGACCGAGGCCGACGTGCAGGGCGAGGAAGGGCTCCGCTACGAGATCTCCAAGTATCTCTATTCGAGTCGCGGTGTCCGCTGTACTTCCGATCAGGTGCTGATCGGCGCCGGTTCTCAGCAGCTGACGACCCAGCTGATCCGCATTCTCCGCGAGACGGATGTGTCTCACGCAGCGACGGAGTCGCCGGGCTATGGGCCGATCCGGAATATTTTTAAGGATGAGAATTTTTCCATCTCAGAAATCCCGGTGGATGATGACGGGATTATTATTGAGAAACTGCCGACAAATATGCGGAGTGTCGTCTATGTTAATCCGTCCAACCAGTTCCCGACCGGCGCGGTCATGCCGATTGCGCGGCGTTACGAACTGATCAAATGGGCGGTAGACAACAACAGCTACATCCTTGAAGATGATTACGACAGCGAGCTCCGCTATTTCGGCAAGCCGATTCCGGCGCTGCAGGGGCTCGATAAGAACAACCGGGTAATCTACCTCGGGTCTTTCTCATCGACGCTTTTTGCCGCAATCAAAATCAGCTACATGGTTCTGCCGCCGGAGCTGGCGGAGATTTTCGGGCGGATCAAGAACAAATACAGCCAGACCTGTTCGAAGGCAGAGCAGCTGTGCCTCGCGCTGTACATGGAAGAGGGCTACTATTACCGGAATATCAAGAAGTGCCGCCGGATGAATGCCGGCAAGCTGGACACGACGATGAAGATGTTCGCGGAATGCCACTCCCCGTACATTGAAGCAGTCAACTCGAAATCCGGCCTCGCGATTATGCTGAAGGTTCATACTGACCTGCCGGCAGAGGAGCTCTGCCACGTTGCGAAGAACGTCGGCCTTACGATGTATCCGATTGACGACCTCTGCGGGGAAAACGAGCAGGCGCTGTTCTTCTACTTCTACCGGGTGTCGAACGCGCTGCTTCGCCTTCTGATCAAGATGTTTGTGAATAACGTCGAGAAAACGCTTCACGCATGGGAGGCGCAGAAGAACAAATAATTATGAAAAAAACAGGGGGGCGTTTCCGCCTCCCGTTTCATTTATTCACAGTTGTCCGGCCCGTCACAGCCTGAGCGAAACTTCTCCGCCGGTCAGCGTCCGCAGTTCCCCGCTGCGGTTTCGGACCGTAAGCTCAAAATGATCCCCGATCTCTTCCGCGACTGCCGGATACGGATCGCGTCCGGATTCAATGACCTGTATCTCCTTACCGAGGATAAAGCAGTTCGCCCGGTAGTAATCCAGATACTGCGCCGCACTCAGCGTCTTCTTGTGATCCATCGCCAGGTGGAGCCGGCTGATCAGTTCGCCGAGGATCTGGTTACGGGTAAATCCCGGTTCGTCCAGTCCGGTCAGTGTGCCGGCCGTACCTTCCAGACCTTCCGGAATGCCGCCTTTCAGGCAGTTCAGCCCGATGCCGATAATGATCCTTTCAAAGCTGCCGCTTTCGAGACCGCCGAGGGCTTCCGTCAGGATGCCGCAGATCTTTAAATTATCCTTGTAAATATCGTTGACCCATTTGATGCCGAGCTTCTCACCACTGATCTCCGACAGAACCTGATGCGTGATGACGGCCGCGATCGAAGTCACATCGGTAACTTCCCGGATCGGAAATTCCGGCCGGAAAGAATAGGTGAGGTAGATGCCGGTGCCTTTCGGCGAGGAAAAAGATCTTCCGAGCCGGCCGCGTCCGCCGGTCTGCTCGTCAGATGTGACCGCAAGGGCGGGACCGGCGACGGGCTGTGCCTTGGCGTAGTTGTTGGTCGAGTCGATGCTGTCGAAGACAGCAAGGCGCAGCGCGTCATCCGGGATGGCGTGGCTTCGGATGCCGGAGCGGATTTCGGCTTCGTCCAGAATGTCGGCCGGCGCGGCCAGATAATAGCCGCGCCGGTGCTCGCTCCGGATGTCAAAGCCTTCCTTCTGAAGGCTTCCGACTGCTTTCCAGACGGCATTTCTCGAGATGCCGAGTTCCCCGGCAAGCTTCGCACCGGAAACGGTCGTGCCGAGTTGGCGTGCTTTTATCAGGCGGGACAGGATCATCTGCCGGGTCGTTCTGTTTTCGTTCATTTTGTCAATCCTTCTTTCATAACGACAGTCAGCGTGTCTTTCTGTAATCTGTTACCTATTTTATCGGAGAGCAGAGAACCGTGCAAGACGGAGCAGAGGGGCGGAATATAATTTCATTTTGTTAAATTAATATATGATGGATATTTAGCTTTTTTTATGATAAAATCTATAAGATTATTGGGATATTAGGGATTGGAGGTGCTTGACGATGAAATTTTTCGTTACTCAGGATGTATTTGTCAAGATTCCGGATGCGCAGTTCGGGCTGGTCAGCGTGAAAGGCGCGGACAATCACGGGTCGAACGCGGAGATCGAGGCGCTGCTGCAGGAGGGTGTGAAGAGCTGTGAAGCGCTCTACAGCGGCAAGAAGGTGAAGAATGAGCCGGAACTGCAGCCGTACCGGGAAGCATTCCGCAGCATCGGAGTGAACCCGAACCGCTATATGTGCGCGATCGAAGCGTTGATGACGCGGATCGCGAAGGGCCAGGGAATGCCGGTGATCAACACGATCGTCGATCTTGGCAACGCAGTGTCGCTTAAATACCGCCTGCCGATCGGCGCGCATGATCTGGATACGATGATCGACGGCGCGTTCGGAGTTCGTGTTTCGGAAGAGGGCGATACGTTCCTTCCATTCGGCGCGGAAGAGCGGGAGCCGGTAGCGCCGGGTGAAGTTGTGTACGCGACGGGCAGCCATGTCCGGACGAGAAGATGGACCTGGAGACAGGGCAATGAGGGAATGATCACAGAAGAGACTTCCCACATGCTGTTCATCATCGACGGATTCGACAGCAATCTCGATCAGATCATTGAGGCGAGGAAAGAGCTGGCGGAGCTCGCGGAGAAATATCTCGGCGGCACGGTGAAGACCGGTCTGATCAACAAGGATTCAATGGAATTCGAGACCGAGGCGTAATAACCATTATTAACACGTATGTTTCGGGACGGTTTTGTATGAAGGCGTATTGAGGTAGGAGCCGGTCCTGATCATAAATATTACTGTATTATTTTCTAATTTATTAGTTTAAGGAGAGGCAAATGAACAATAGCAAAAGATGGCTGTACCTCTGTGTAGGTACTCTGATCCTGCTGTTCCTGGGACTGATCTATGCGTGGTCACTGTTCCGGACGCCGTTCGGCGAAGTGTTCCCGACGTGGACCGTTTCGCAGCTGTCCATGACGTTTACGATTTCGATCGTATGTTTCTGCCTGGGCGGTTTCATCGGCGGACAGCTGGGTAAGAAATTCAACGTAAAGATCCGTCTGCTGATTGCAGCGGTCTGCCTGTTTATCGGGTTCTTCATGGTTTCGACGCTGGACACGGCGAACGTTTCCGGCAGCCTGACCAAGCTCTATATTTTCTACGGAATCTTCGGCGGCGGCGGTGTCGGCATCGGATACAACGCGGTCATTCCGACGATCACCAAGTGGTTCCCGGACAAGGTAGGTCTGGCTTCCGGTATCATGCTGATGGGCTTCGGCCTCGGCGGTCTGGTTCTTGGAACGGTCGTAACGAACATGATCGCTTCGAGCGGACTGTTCCCGACATTCCGGATCCTCGCGATCGCGACGGCGGTTGTGCTGGTGATCGGCGCAGCGCTGATCAAGGCGCCGGAGGCACCGGCTGCGCCAGCTGCATCGGCTGAGCCCGAGAAGGCAGAGACGCCGGATGCCAATGTACACAACTACAGTGCGGCAGAGATGCTGAAGACTTCCAGATTCTGGCTGTTCTTCCTCTGGGCGATCGCGCTGAACGCGGCCGGCCTGATGGTGATCAACAGCGCAGCGAACATTTCCGTAGCTTATGGCGGAACTGCAGTGCTGGGCATGATCGTATCGTTGTTCAACGGTGCCGGAAGAATCGTTGCCGGCAATAACTTCGACCGGAAGCAGCGCAGATTTTCGACCCTGTTCAACATCCTGCTGATGCTGATCGCCGGAATCCTGCTTATTGCGGGCAACGCAGCGAACTCTCTGATCCTGATCATCGTCGGACTGATTTTTGTCGGAATGTCCTACGGCGGATGCCCGACGCTGACTTCGGCGTATATCAACAAGGCGTTCGGCCCGAAGAACTTCTCGACGAACTTCAGTATCGCGAACTTCTCTCTGATGCCGGCGGCAATCATCGGACCGATGATCTCGGCTGCACTGCTCGAGTCTGCAAACGGCGCGTATGACACGAACTTCATCGCACTGATCGTATTCACGATCGTTTCGTTCGTTCTCTGGATTTTACTGAACGGCGCAAGCAAGAAGAGCGACAACGAGGGATACCGTTAATCGCTGCTCGATTATCAGGCAAAAAACAACATTCTGCCATCAGACATTTCCGCCTGGTGGCAGTTTTTTTGTGATGTTTCGCGAGACTGGCTCCCTGCTGTGTACAGAGCGGGAAGGAAAAATCAATATTACGCTCGGCGTTCCGGGTATGATATTCTGAACCCGGCTTGAATAATATTGTGAATTCTGTAATAATTTATAAGAGTGAGTCGCTCTGCGGCGAGACATAAGATGCAGAAAGAGACATAGTAGAAGAAAGCGGAGTGCAGGGAATGAAGAAAATTCTGGTTGTGGATGATGATAAAGAGATCGCGATGGCGATCGGGATCTATCTGGAGAATGAAGGATATTCTGTTATAAAAGCATATGACGGCCAGCAGGCGCTGGAAGCTGTTCAGAAAGAGCCGGTCCAGCTGATTCTGATGGATATAATGATGCCGGGAATGGACGGCATCGAAGTGACGCGGGAGATCCGCAGGCAGCACAACATACCGATCATCATGCTGACCGCCAAATCGGAAGATTACGACAAGATCAACGGTCTTAATGTGGGCGCTGACGACTATATCACAAAGCCGTTCAATCCGATGGAACTGGTCGCACGGGTCCGGGCATGTTTCCGAAGATACACGGAGCTTGGCGCAATCGGGCAGAAGGAAGACGAAAATATCTACCGGACAGGCGGACTGATCATCAACAGTGCGACGAAGAAGGTTGTTGTCGACGGTAGGGACGTTGTCGTAACGCCGACAGAGTTCCGCATACTCGAATTTCTGGTGCGGAATGCGGATCATGTTTTTTCCATCAAGGAGATATACGAGCACGTATGGAAAGAGCCGGCCTACAACCCGGAGAACACAGTGGCCGTTCACATCCGGCATCTTCGTTCGAAAATTGAGATTAACCCGAAGGAGCCGCGGTACATTAAGGTCGTCTGGGGCGTCGGATATAAAGTGGAGAGGATTGACTGATGAAGAAGATCCAGACAGAGAAACAGGAAGATTTGCTGCCTCAGCCGGAAGAACGGAAGCGGCGGATCAAGTGGGCGGTCAGTTCGGCGGTATGCGTGGCATCCGCGACGGGGACGTTTCTGATGTTCCTCGTGCTCTGGCTCGTCTTTCAGATCAATCTGCTGGGGCAGACCGAACCGGAAATGCGCCCGTCTAATATGACACCGCTGATGAACAAGCCGTGGATCGTGTTGATTTTTCTGCTCGGGCTGCTGATCGTCTCGTTTGCGGTGTCACTGGTGGAGACCGGCGCACGGGATGAAACCGGAAAAGTCCGGTATAACTGGTTTGACCGGGTTTTCCCGGAGATTCAGATCGCCAGTGCGCTGGCTGTGCTGTATCTGCTATATTATTCGGAATCTCTGTTTTTCATCTGGCTGTCGAGATATCGCTGGGTGAAGAAGCTGATTGACGCGATGGCGGAGACGAAGCGTGCTTCGAAGATGATGCAGAGCTACACGAAATCATGGTTTGATGATTACAATCAGCCGCGGTGGATCATGCTTTTCTTCTCAATAGTCATCGCCGTGGCAGTGTTTGCATTTGTCCTGGTGGTCTTTCAGTCGATCGTCAAGCGGTTGAAGAATCAGGAGTTCATTCGCAGGACGCTTTCGTATCAGATTGCAAAAATCATTGTACGCGGCTTTGGCGGAGTGTCCCGGTCGCTTCGCGCGTCTGCTTTTTTCACCTGGCTGGGTGTTCTCGTTCTGTGCTGGATCTGTTCCGTAAATTCCAATATGCTGCTTTTGGCCGCGATAATCGCTGCTATACCCATCATCCGTTTTTTCCGGCGCTTCGGACAGGTGAGACGGGGAATCGAAGAGATTCAGAAGGGCAATACGGAATACCGGATACGGATGAGCGGCGAAGACGAACTGAAACAGATGGCAGACGCGCTGGACGAAATCAGCATTTCGGAAA
>Ga0256406_1002225_pt1 | contig 28220 bp, 24 predicted proteins | sample RumenRJG_03DNA_FD_185986 | JGI IMG/M metagenome (GOLD analysis project Ga0256406, IMG submission 185986) | Bovine rumen microbial communities from Lethbridge, Alberta, Canada - RJG_03 | ecosystem: Host-associated > Mammals > Digestive system > Stomach > Rumen | place: Canada: Alberta | collected... | reverse complement strand
GGTGACCACGGCGACATGGCCGGGCATGACCAGGCCGTCGATCTTCGATTCGCCCATGTTCAGTATGGTCTCGACGCAGGGCGCGGTGTAGCGGTGGCAGCTGTAGACCGTGAAGTTCTCCGGGACATCCCCTTTCTGCAGGGGGACGCCGGTGGACGGCGCGGTGGTCTCGAACCCGACGCCGACGAAGACGAACGGCTTCTTAGGCTCCTTCCTCGCCATGGCGACGGCGTCCTCGACGGAATAGACGATCCTCACGTCGCAGCCGTCCGCGCGGGCGTCGAACAGGGAACCGATGGTGGTCGGGACCCTCATCATGTCCCCGAAAGCGGTGACCGTGATGCCGTTCCTGGCCAGCGTGATGGCGTCGGCGATCTCCTGGCTGGTGGTCACACACACCGGGCAGCCCGGCCCCTGGTGGACCTCCACCCCGGCCTCGTCCATCATGGACTTGAGGCCGAAGCGGACGATGGTGTCCTGGTGGGTCCCGCAGATGTGCATGAACCTGCCCTTCACGCCTAGCTCCTTCGTCTTCTCGACGATCTTCTTGGCCGTCGCTGCGTCCCTGTAATTGAACATCGGTTTTCCTCCTCTTCCAGATCGACATCGAGGCTCTTGATGCGGCAGGCCATGCCCTGCACGACCTCGACCCCGCCGCCGCAGACCGGGCAGCTCAGGACGGGGATGTTGTGCTCGTAGGTGTCCTCCCCCATGTCGATCTCCTTGCACGGTCCCTCGAACCCGCAGGCCGGGTCCTTGCACCTGACGACGATCTTCTCAGGCTCGAAGATTATCTTGGAGCCCTTCAGGATATTGTTCTCGGTGAGGACCCCCCAAGCGAACTCCATCTGCTCGTAGCCCAGCTCGGTGAGGTCGCCCACAACCATGGTCACCGAGTTGACCTTCTTGACCTTGTGCTTCCCCAGCTCCTCCAGGACGGCGTCGACGATGTTCGCGATGACTGTGGCCTCGTGCATTCTTATGCGGATGGCGGATTGGATTAAAAACGATAACGCACGCGCGTGCGCATCTGTCAGCGCCGCGGAGCCAGGACGATGCATGGCCGGGGCCGCGCTCCCGGCCCGTCACGGCCGCCTGCCGCCCTGTTTCCCCTGTCCGGAGCCGAACTCGCACAGGTCGCGGACCATGCACCTGTCGCAGTGCGGATGGTTCGGCAGGCAGACCACCTGGCCGTGGCGGACGAAGTACCTGTTGATATCCGCCCACCTCTCCTTCGGGGTAATCTCCATGAGGGCGTACTCGGTCTCCTCCGGCGTCTTGGTGTGCACCAGGCCCATCAGGTTGGAAATCCTGTGCACATGGGTGTCCACGCACACCGCCGGGATGCCCATGGCGTAGCTTTGGACGCAGGCGGCCGTCTTCCTCCCGACCATCGGCAGGGAGCACAGCTCCTCGGTGGATTCCGGCACCTTCCCGCCGTACCTGCTGCGGATCTCCCTGCAGCACTCCACGATCGCCTTCGACTTCTGGTTGGGGAACCCTGCGGGGCGGATGAGCGTCGCGACGTCGCCCGGGTCGGCGGAAGCAACATCATCGAGAGTGGGGTACTTCGAGAACAGGGCGTCGGAGGCCTTCCTCGTGTTGTCGTCCTTGGTCCTCTGGGACAGTATGGTGGCGATGAGCACGTGGAACGGGTCCGGGGGCCATTCAGGGTTGAGCCCTTCGGAGTTCCTCCCGGGATAGGCGCCCCCGGTGTAGACCTCGGCCATGCGGTCGAGGGCGGTCACAACTGCATTTTCCTGCATCTCAGGAACGCCTCCGCCATCCGGAACGAGCCGGTGATGAGGATCGGGACATCCTCCCCGGCGATCTCCTCCGCCCTCGCAACTGCCTCCGCCACAGTGGGCCTCATCTCGGCCGCCGGGAAGACCTTTTTGACAATGTGCCAGGTGTCCTCCGCAGGCCTTGCGCGGGGGCCCTCCGGCTGCGTCACCACGATGGCCGACGAGAACGATGCTATGTCGGCCGCGATGTCCGGGGCGTCTTTGTCCTTCAGGATCCCGAACACGGTGACGACCCTGCCGTAGATCTCCGACACATCCTTGGCAAGCCCGTCGGCGCCGGCGCGTGTGTGGGTGACGTCGATGATGTACCTGCCCCTGCGCTCCAGGCGGCAGGGCCAGCGGGCGGACGCCATGCCCTCCTGAACATGCTGCTCTATCTTCTCCCGGTATCCCGGCAGGAGCTTCAGGGCCTCAAGTGCCAGACAGGCGTTCCGGGCCTCGTTCCTCCCCGGGATCGAGACAAAGCAATCCTTCCCTTCATAGGAGAACTCCGGCCCTTTCTCCGTGCTCTTGGTCACGCGGATCTTCTCCGGATCGACGGCCGTCAGGGGAGCGTGCATCTCCTCCGCCCTCTTCCTGATCACGCCGAGGGCAGGCTCCGGATTGATGGTAACGCAGGGCACGCCCTCCTTTATTATGCCGGCCTTCTCGAATGCTATCTTCTCTATGGTGTCCCCGAGGTACTCGGTGTGCTCCAGACTGATGTTGCTTATGACCGAGACCAGGGGAGTCACGACGTTGGTGGCGTCGAACCTTCCGCCCATGCCCACCTCGAACACGGCGATATCGACCTTCTCATCGCGGAAGTGCATCATCGCCATGGCCGTGGTGACCTCGAAGAACGTGCACTGCCGGCCGCTCTCCGCCATGTCGTCGCATTCGTGCTTCAGGCGGCCGCACAGGCGCGCCTCCTCGTCCTCAGAGATGGGCTCGCCGTTCACGGCGATCCTCTCCCGGAAATCCAGCACCTCCGGGGAGGTGTAGAGGCCGACGCGGAACCCGGACTTCTCCAGCACCGAGGCGATGATCTCGCATGTCGAGCCCTTGCCGTCCGATCCGGCCACGTGGATGCAGGGATAGGTCCTCTGCGGATTGCCGAGCTTCCTCAGCAGCTCCGTTATGTTCTCCAGGCCCAGCTTTATGCCGTGCATCTGCAGCCCGGCCAGCCACTTCAGGTCGAGCTCCTTCCTCTCCTCCGGAGTCATGAATCTCATCGCGCCGCCTCATCCGTCCAGGTCTTTCCTCAGCTGCGACACCAGCTGGCTGAACGTTATGCCGCGCTTCTTGCAGATGCGCCTGACGGCGTCCATGGTGCCGGACCCGTACTGGGCGGCCTTCTTGGGGCGGTCGGCCAGGAACGGCAGGCCGAGGTCGCGGGCGGCGGCGGAGAGGAGCATCTTTCTCTCCCCCTCGGCCGTCGGCAGTATCTCGCTGTCCGGGGCGCTTCTCATGAACGCCACCAGGTCCCTGTCGAGGTACGGGTACAGTATCTCCTTCCCGAACCCCTGCGCCATCCTCGCCTCGGCGGGGCGGGTCTCCCTGAAGAGCCTCCCCATGTCCGTGGCCATCTCCTCGCGCATGGCGGCGGCCCCTTTGCCGGCGTACTTGCTGTATCCGCCGAACTGCTCGTCGGACCCCTGCCCTCCGGCGACGAAACCCTCGCCGCATGACCTGAGGACGCAGAACAGGGGGAGCTCGAACGAGAGCATCATGGGGGAATCGCTGCCCGTCAGGCGCATGACCTCCCTCAGGATGTCCGGGATGTCGGATTCGCGGACGGCGATCTCCGAGAGCTCCGCGCCGATCTGCGGGGCGATCTCGCGGGCGGCCGCGATGTCATGCGACCCCTCGGTCCCGGCGGTGTACAGGCGGACGGAGGAGGCATGCCTGACCGCCAGGGCGGCGACGATGCCCGAGTCTATGCCTCCGGAGAAGGCCACGGCGACATCGCGGCCTTTGAAGAGCCTGGCGGCCGAAGCGTCCAGGAGTTCCGCAGTGCGCTTGGATAATTCGCTCATCGCCCAGGTAATCGGCCTGTCGCCTTTATAGTTGGTTATGCGCTTAGTGATACTCGATAAACATATTCGTATCCTGTTAGTATGCATAAATGCAACTTTTATTAAGCCGCATGAAGATGACGGAGCATGGAAGGTGTTACGCGCATAGGCGTTTCCCTGGAGCCGGACCTCCTGGCGGAGTTCGACAAAATCATCGCGAAGAAAGGATATGTCAGCAGGTCCGAGGCCATCCGCGACCTGGTGAGGGATTCCCTCGCTGAAACTGATTGGAAGAACGAGAATGAGCTCGTCTGCGGGGTCATCACCATGGTGTACAACCACGAGGTTACCGGCCTCACCGAGAAGCTCACCGAAATGGAGCACGGCGCGAACCAGAACATCTACACCACCATACACATGCACCTGAACCCCGAAATCTGCATGGAGATCATAGCCGTCGAGGGAAAGCTCGGTGACCTCAAGCGCCTGAGCGATGACATCGGGTCCATCAAAGGCGTGCAGAGGTGCAAGCTCACGATGGCCTCCAAGACCACCGGCCATATGCATTACGTTGGGCTCAGGAAAGACTGACCGGCGGGCGCATGCCCTGCCGGGACCGGCCCTAGAGGCCGTCCCGGGATTTCTCAATTGTACCCTATGACCGCCGTGGCCGTCGCCGGGTCGTCCCCGACGCCAAGGACCTCCCTCACAATGCGGTCCGCCGGAGGGGAGGGGTACATCGCCACCGGATCGGAGGCGCCGTCGCCCCCGCCGATGACCGTGAGATGCTGGGGGACGAGGACCACTTTTATCTCGCCTCCCATCGCCTCCGGGGACATCCAGAAGTCGTCCGAAAGCCAGACCAGGTCTTCCCTGCCTTCGTACCTCGGCCTCTCGGAGATGGGTATCTGCTGACCGACGATGTTCCCGTCTGGATCCTCCATCTGGACGGAGACATAGGGGATGGGGTCGAATTCGCCCCTGAAGACGGCGAAGATGTGGCTGCTCCTGCCCATGCATTCGGTCAGGGCGCGGTTGTCGAGGGGCATCCCGGACGACGTCTTGGACTCTGCCTCCTCGCCGAATACCCGCTCGAGGTCCTTCCCGTCCGGGACGAGGCATTTGATCATGTTGGGCAGGGCGCGGAGCTCTGAAAGGACCGTTTCCTCGTTCATGAGGAGGGAATAGCGAAGTGCCTGTATTTTTCGGTGACCGGGAACAGGCCGATGACCGTGCTCACGGAACCGGAATCGGGGTCCCCGCCTGAGGCCTCTTTGAGGATGTGGTCCGCGGTGAGCGCCGGCAGATAGGCGGTGCAGCGGAAACCGTCCTCCTCCAGGAAATCGACCTTCTGAGGCATGATCGATATCCGCGGCTCGCTCTTCAGCATCACATCGGGGTACATCACGAAATCGTCGTCCACCCACATCGGGTTCTCGTGCAGGTAGACCGGGTTCGACCTGCAGGCGTCATGCCCGCATACGTTCCCGTACTCGTCCTCCATCGCCATCCTGAACGGCCCCGGGTTGGTTATGAAGCCGTCCGAGAGCACGCAGATCTGCACCTCAGCATCGCGGCAGGCCTCCATCCCGCGGTTGACGTACAGCATGCCCCCTGTCGCGCGTATCCTGCCTTCCTCGGCCTCGATGCGCAGCCTCAGGTCCATGGTCATGACGAACGCTTCCCTTACTCCCGGGAGGCGCCTGATCCGTTCTAATATGGATGTTACATCCATCCATAATGGGAACCATGATTCCGATTATAAAGCAAACTGTTGATGGATTCGGCAAATATGCTTCCGAGGAGCCCTGTTTCGCCATTGCTGGTTTTATTTTAAATTTATAATAATAATCGCACATCATAAATACGGACCCTTCTGTCGGGGGTCCGATGAAGAAGCTGATCATCACCGAGAAGGCAGACGCGGCACGCAGGATAGCCTCGATTCTCTCGGACGGCACCCAGAAATCCGCTTCGGCCGGAGGGGTCACTTCCCTGACCTTCACTGCCGGCGGCGACGACTACAACGTCGTGTCCCTCCGCGGGCACATCATGGAGCTCGACTACCCTGAGCAGTACTCCGATTGGAGGGCCACTTCCCCGGTGGACCTCGTCAGCGCGCCGCAGGTCAAGACCGTGCGCGTGAAATCCATCCTCAGCAAGATCGTCGAACTGTCCGCCGGAGCGGACGAGATAATCATCGCGACCGACTACGACCGCGAAGGAGAGCTCATCGGCATGGAGACCGTCAAGGCCGCCGGCGTCGACATGAGCAAGGTCAGGCGCGCCAAGTTCAGCGCCCTGACCAAGGGGGAGATCACGCAGGCGTTCTCGAACCTGGTGGACCCCGACGCCAAGCTCGCCGACGCTGCCGAGGCGAGGCAGATCGTCGACCTGTCCTGGGGAGCGGTCCTCACCCGCCTCATCTCCCTCTCCGCGGGGCAGGTAGGGAAGAACTTCATGTCCGTCGGCCGCGTCCAGAGCCCGACGCTCAAGCTCCTCGTCGACAGGAACGAGGAGATCGAGAACTTCGTCCCCCAGCCCTACTGGGAGATCAACGGGCGCTTCGGCATGCTGGCCTTCAAGGGGCAGCATGAGAAGGGCAAGATCTTCGACAAGGACGAGGCCGACGCCATCTTCGCCAAGGCGAGCGCGGCCAAGGAGGCGACCGTCTCGAGCTACGAGAAAGGGCTCAAGGACGAGTACAGGCCCCCTCCGTTCGACACCACCATGATGCAGGTCGAGGCCAACAAGATCGGCATCCCGCCCTCCGCGGCCATGAAGCTCGCCGAGGACCTCTACACCGGCGGTTACATATCCTATCCCCGTACCGAGAACACCGAGTACCCCAGGACCCTCGGCCTCAGGGGCGTCCTCGAGAGGCTGAAGGAATCGGACGATTTCAAGGAGGAAGCGTCCGAGATCCTCGCGCAGGAGAAGATCTCCCCATCCCGCGGGAAGAGGAGGACCACGGACCATCCGCCTATCTACCCGACGGCGGCCGCCTCCTCCAAGAAGATGAAGGGGGACAAGTGGAAGCTCTACGAGCTGATCGTCAGGCGCTTCCTCGCGACCCTGGCGCCCAACGCGCAGGCGGAGGTCACCAAGCTGAAGCTCGACGTCGGAGGGGAGCCGTTCGTGGCCGAGGGGTACGTGCAGAAGGAGAAGGGCTGGAAGAAGTACTACGGGAAGTACCTCAGGGCCGCCGAGTCCAGGGTTCCCGAGCTCGCGGTGGGCGACACCGTGGACGTCAGGGGCATAACCAATGACGAGTCCCAGACCAAGCCCCCGTACAGGTACAACCAGGGTTCGCTCATCCAGGAGATGGACCGCCTGCAGCTCGGCACCAAGTCCACCCGCCATGACATCATCGGGAAGCTGTTCTCCAGGAACTATGTCCAGGGCAACTACCTGGTTCCCACCGCCTCCGGGATCGCCCTCACCAAGGCTCTGGAGCGCCACGGGGGAGGCATCACCGAGCCCGAGATGACCGCCAAGCTCGAGAGGGATATGATCTCCATCGCCAGCGGCGAGAGGGAGCTCGGGGACGTCGTCTCCGAGTCCCAGAACATGCTCCACGGGGTGGCGGTGAAGATCGAGTCCGAGTCCGAGGCCATCGGGGACGAGATAAAGGCCGCCCTGAAGAAGCAGCAGTTCGTCGGCATCTGCCCGTCCTGCGGCAACAGCATGACCGTCAAGAAGTCGAAGAACGGGAACTTCATAGGCTGCAACGGGTACCCCGAGTGCAAGAGGGCCTATCCGCTCCCCAAGGGCGCGATGATCCAGATGACCGATTCGGTCTGCCCGGTATGCGGCCTGGCGCAGATCAAGGTGATAAGGAGGGGCATGCCCCCCTCCCTCCAGTGCATCGACCCGAAGTGCCCCTCCAACACGGAGAAGAACAACCTGGGTCTCTGCCCCACCTGCAAGAAGGGCACCATAAGGATCACCTACTCCCGCGCCGGCAAGAGGTTCGCGGGATGCTCCGAGTGGCCGAACTGCACCCAGACCTACCCGCTGAGGCCCAGGGGGACCATAACCCCCACCGGCGAGGCCTGCCCCGAGTGCGGAGCGCCCATCATCCAGATGGGGAACGTGAAAGAGTGCATCAACATGGACTGCCCCACCCGCAAGAAGAAGCGCGCCTCGTCCAAGGACAAGGATGAGAGCGAGGCCGCGGACGGCAAGGTGGGGAAGGTCATCACCGTCGTCCTCCCGGACAAGAAGAAGAGGGTCCGGAAGTCCCCCACGGCGAAGGGCTCCGCGTCCGCCAAGAAGACCCAGGCGCGCAGGTCCAAGAAGTCCGAGAGCCCCGCGCTCGAGGACACCGGCGAAGAGTGACCGGCCCGGCGGCCGTCGGCCGCCCCCGGTCATCCGATTATGCTTCTCGCGAGCTCGAGCTCGGCAGGCGTGTTGACGTTCACCGCGAGCTCGCGCCAATCGGTCAGGAGGCAGTGCTCCCTGAGGTACCTGCCCTCGAGCGTGCCCTTCCTGTCCATCACCGAGAGGCCGGACACCACCCATTCCTTCCCGTCTATCTCCCTGGTGTACGACGGGGTTATGCCCATCCTGCGGACCAGGCCGGCATCCACCATCACGATCATGGACTCCATCTCCGGGCGGAAGGCCCTCAGGGCCTCCTCGACGGCGATGTCGGTTATCAGGGGCATGTCGGAAGGGCAGGTCATGACGTAATCCCCGTCAAGAACGCTGAAGGCGTCATGCAGGTCCATCATGAAGTCCTCGCCGGAGGTCCTGATGGTCTCTATCCCCATGCCGTTCAGGTAGCGTTCGGTCTCGGGAGTGTTGTGGCTCACCGACACCACCACGCGGGAGATGCCGTCCGCCGACAGCATGGCGCTCACCGCCCTCCACACCACCGGCGCGCCGCCGATGGGCTGCATGGGCTTCTCGATCCCCATCGGGCCCATGCGGGTGCCCTTGCCGCCGGCGTTGATGAGCGCTTCCATTCAGAACCACAGCCCGGCAATTATGCAGAAGGCCGTCAGCACGGCCGCGCGGCAGATCTCGTTCGATGCCCCGAGGATATCGCCGTTCACGAACCCGAAGACCCGGTTGGCGTTGCGCGCCATGATCCAGCCCGAGACGGACGATATGATGAGTGCCAGCACGGCGAAGTACGCGACCAGCTGGCCTTCTTTGTGCCATCCAAGGTTGCCTGCGATGATGATGTAGGCCAGCCACACGAGGATGAAAAGAACGGCCGAGAGGATCAGGGAACGCACAGCGGAGGATTTGTTCGTGAACCCCACCTGGCGGGAGGCCATGCCGTTCCCGGGCTCCCCCCAGGCCGCCGCGAACACCTGGGCGTTCTTGGCGGCGGTCTCGGCGATCATGACGGCCGGGAAGATGAGCCAGTATATCGAGAGCCCGCAGTAGCAGGCGAAGGATATCAGGCATACGGTTATGGCCGTCCCGATGCCTCCGGCGCCGACCAGGGTGTCCTTGAGGGCGCGTATGTGGTCCTCGCGCTTACCAGAAGAGACCACCATCCCGTCCCCGAAGTCGGTCAGCCCATCGAAGTGCAGGAACTTGGAGAACAGGAACGGTGTGACGAGCGCGAACACCGCCGCGACCGTCGAGGAGACCCCGCATTCAATGAGGAGCAGCACGATGAACCCGGCGACAAGGCCGTTGACCAGGCCGATGACCGGCGCCAGCCAGAACCTGCGCTCCATAGACTCGAACTCCGTCTGACCGACATCGAGGCGGATGATGGTGAAGAACGAGATCATCGCCTTCAGGGCGGCGGCGATGCCTCCCTTTCCTGATTCAGCGCTGCCGTCACTCATCGGAGAACCCCGTCATATAACCGACGACCCCGCCCACCAGCCCATAGGCGGCGACCTCAGCGTATTCTTTGATCATAGTGTCTTTGAGAGGGCGCATCCTCATCAGATCGATGGTGGAATCGCCTCCCCTGTCCTCGGATATCTTCCCGGCCAGGAATATCCCCCAGGTCCCGTCCGAGAGGACCTCGACAGGATAATCCGGGTCCTGCCCGCACAGGAGCCCCTTGTCGGATGCAGAGCCGGCCGACAGGATGCCCCATACCACGGCGCATATGTCCGGGTCCGAGGCCATGGCCTCCGCGGTCTCCTCGAACTTCCCGCGGACCCCTTCATCGAGGCCGAGGGCGGAAGCACAGTCCCAGAGCATGCCGGGAGTGACCTTGTGGCGGGAGAGCATCCTGAGGGCGTTCTCCGGCTCCGGCGATTCCCCGCGCTTGCGCAGGCACTCCGCGACGGCCTTCCTCACCCCCCTGGCCACGGATATGCCGATGTCGGTGCCCGTGCCGGCGAAGCCGAACCTCCTCGCCGAGACAGGGGAGATGACGGCCATCGCATCGGAGGTGGTGCCGGTCTCCCTGTACCCGAGGTCGCGCATCGCCAGGGCCTTGGCCTCCACGATCGGGATGAAGAGGTTGGCCTTGCCGGCGGTATCGAGGGGCACGGACGAGACCGCCACGATGTTGATGGTGCCGGCCAGCCTCCGCGAGATCTCCTCCGACCTGGCCTTCCTCTCCTCCCAGCGGTCCAGCTCCTGCCCGGCCTCCACCGCGTTGGTGGCCCCGGCCGTGGCGGCCACGAACGAGCTCGCGTCGCCGAAGCTGTCCTCCGAGACAGAGAATACATGCTTCACCTCGGCAGCCGTCATGAACCCCACGGAGTCCTCCGGCAGGGAATGCCTGCGCCTGACGGCCTCCAGGTCGGCCAGGTAATCCACGCTGTCATAGTCGTGGGGGACCTGCATGATGAACACCGTATCGGTGAGGGCTTCCCCTCCGTTCATGGGGGCGCTGCTGAGCACCTCCATCTTCTCTGTGAGGCGGATGACGGCGGTGGCATTCCCGCCGCCCTCGTCGATCACCTCGCAACCGCGCACATACTTCATTTCAGAACACTCCTAGCAGACCGAGGATGAAGTCCTCTGCGAAAACCTGTACATGCACTCCCAGCAGCGCCGACAGGGGGAACACCGCTATGACAGCGAAGAGCAGGGACGTGACCTCTATCAGGCGGCAGCATCTGGATATATCGTCTACCGACGGAAGGGGGCCCTCGCCCATGACGTAGACCCCTTCCTTCTCGAACGAGATCCCCAGGGCGGCGGCAGCGGCCGTCATTGGCCATCCGCTGTTGGGGCTGGGCGTCTTCCTGTGCTCGCGGACGGCGGCCCTCACCGCAGACTTCCTGCCCTTTAGCCGCATGAGCCAGGCGGCCAGCTGCTCGAAGAACGGGGCGAGCCTGGAGGGGATGAACCCCAGGACGTCGTCGAGCCTCGCCGGGAAATGGCCCAGGACGTAGTATTTCTCGTTCACGTGGCCCCACATGGCGTCCATCATGTTGGAGCACCTGAAAGCGATGGCCCCGGGGAGCCCCAGGAGGCCGTAGTAGAAGAGGGGGGACACCACACTGTCCACGAGGTTCTCGGACACCGTCTCGCAGCACGACGAGGCGATGTGCGCCTCGTCCATGCCCCTGGTCCTGCGGTTGACCATCATCTGGGTCTTGTCGGCTGCATCGTCCAGGCGGCCCTCCCTGAGGTCGTCCTGTATCGGAGAGCAGAACCTCCTGAACGCGAAGAGCGCGAAGGTTACCTTGAGAAACAGCCCGGAGACGATGATCCACAGGACCTCCCCCAGGTCTCCCTCGATCCCGAAGATGCTGAACTCCATCACGCCCTCCAGGCCCCTGCGGAGGACTGCCGTGATAGTCAGCGCCGCGCCGCCGAAGATCAGGAGGATGACGACATATCCCAGGAACCCGTAGAGGACGCACATCTTGGACTTCCGGTCGTGTATCCTGCGGTCCATGGCGTCCAGCAGGTTCCCCATCCACCTCAGGGGATGGTACTTGTTCGGGACGTCGCCGATGTAGCGGTCGATCAGCAGCGCGGCGACAGCGATCAGTATACCGTCGGCCCACAGTTCCATTCAAAGGCCTTCCGTTTCCTTCATCACGGCTTCCGCCGCCTCGATGAAGCGGCCGTCGCGCTCGCTGTCCTTGGCGCAGTACCTCACGTATCCGGCGAACCTGCCGCCGAAGGAGGCGCAGTCCCTGATCATTATCCCCCGGCGGAGCATCTTCTCCTGCAGGCCGCGGCCGTCGCGGGCGGCGGTCCCGACAGGCGCGAACCTGAAGAACGAGTCGGTATGCACGCACGGGAAGCCTATGCCGGACAGCTCGCGTTCCATGCGCTCGGACTCCCTGCGGAGCTCGCAGGCCGCCGACCTCACATAATCCAGCCTTCCCGCCAGATAGACGGCGGCCGCCTGCTCGGCGACGCCGAGGTTCCACGGGAGCTGGACCTTGGCCATCTGCTCCGCGATCTCGGGCGAGGATATGCAGAACCCGATCCTCAATCCGGGGACCGCGAAGCTCTTGGTATAGGAATCGGCGATGACGAGGTTATCGTACCTGCCGATGCGCGGGATCATGGTCCTCGTGCCGTCGGGGTCCGAGAGGGCGAGCAGGGTCTCGTCGAGGAACACCAGGGTGCCCAGGTCCGAAGCCTCTGAGATGATGCGCTCCAGCTTGGCCCTGTCCTCGATGACCCCGGTGGGGTTGTTGGGGTTGCAGATGTAGACCGCCTTATAGGGCTCCTCCCTGAGCCTGGCGGAGAGGGCCACCTCATCTATTCTGAAGCCGTTCTCCGGCTCCAGCTCCATGTAGGACACCTCGGCGCCCGCGATGCGGCACTGCTGGGCGTACTCGGCGAAGGACGGATGCATGAGAAGGACCCTGTCGCCTTTCGCGCAGAAGACGTTCGGGAAGTCCCTGATGATCTCCGAGGACCCGGCGCCCATGGAGATGCATTCGGCAGGGACGCCGTACGCCTCTGCGAGGGCGCGGCGGGGCTCGGCGTTCGAAGCGTCGGGATAGTGGCCCATCTGGGACATGGCGCCGACTATCGCATCAGCAAGTTCCGGGGGAGGACCGAACGGGTTCAGGTTCTGACTGTAGTCCTCCACGCCGGCATAGCGCCATCCCTGGCCCCCGTGAACGGTCGCGGGGAGGTCCGCTATCTCCTTCCTCGGCTCGAACCTCATCTTATCTGCCCGCATATAGGCGGGTACGATAATAATATGTCGGACATCCCATCCATTCGGCCCCGCCCGGTTTCCGCCGGAATGGAAATGTGCCAGCATCCGCAGGATGCGGAATCCGTCGGACAGAACGGCTTGGATTGAGCATCCCATAAGAACAATATTTAAATAAAGTGAAAAGGAAGGCGCAATCCGTCCATCGCTGCCCCGGGATCCGCCTTCCGATACCGATAATAGTCCGTTGGAGCATGTGCTGAGCATGACGATACTCTCCGACAGAGATATCCTGCACTGCATGAAGACCGGCCGCATCGGCATCTCCGATTACAGCGAGAAGAGCCTGACCCCCAACGGCTACGACCTCCGCGTCGCGGAGATCTCGGTCAACGGCAGCATCGTGAAGGAAGGGACCGTCAGGATCCCCCCGAAGACCATGTTCTTCGTATCCACCGTTGAGAGGGTTAAGATGGCCGACGATATCTGCGGCAACCTCTGGCTGAGGACCACCTGGATCAGGAAGGGCACGGTGGCCGCCTTCGGTATGGTCGATGCAGGGTTCGAAGGCACCCTGACCCTCGGATCCTACAACACCTCGGACAGCGAGCTCGAGATCCCCATCGGGGAGCGCTACTGCCAGCTGGTCTTCCAGACGATGAGCTCCCCTTCTGAGAAGAGCTACGAGAAGCGCTCGGGGCATTACCAGGGCCAGACCGGGGTCACGCTCACTCCGAAGAATCAGCAGCCTCAGGCATGATGTCGAAGACGTACACGCTCATGGTTGGCGAGTACGTCTTCAGCTCCTGAACGCGGACGATCCTCATCCCCAGGCCCTCGGAGGCCATCCGGGATACGAGGTCCCGCTCGAAATCCTCCAACGCGGAGCGCTCCATCACCCGGTGCATGTGGATCGTACCGGACGGCTTCGCGGCACGGAGAGCGGAGTCCAGGAACCGGTCGGCCATCTGCGGGAGGTTCATGATTATGCGGTCCGCCTTCGGCAGGCCCTTTATGACCTGCGTCGAGTCCCCGATGATGGCCTCCATGCAGGTTATCCCGTTCATGCGGATGTTCTCGCGCATGAACCTCTCGCATTCTGGGTTCAGGTCGATGGAATATATCTTCGCGGGATGCGCATGGCGCGCGATCACGGTGCCGAAAGGCGCCACTCCCGCGAACATGTCGATGATGACCTCGCCGTCCCTTACGAGCGAGGCGACCCTTGCCCTCTCGGTGGCCAGGCGGGGGTTGAAGTAGACCTTGGACGGGTCGGTCATCATCCTGGTGCCGTACTCGCGGTGGACCGTCTCGGAAGTGCCTTCGCCGGCGATCTTCTCGAGGTCGCGGATCCTGAACTCGCCCTTGACACCCCCGTCGAGGAACACCGCCCGAACCCCATGCTCCGTTTTGAGCAAGGCCTCGCCGATGCCCGCCTTGTAAGGAAGCAGTTCATCGGGAAGCTTCATAATCGCGATGTCGCCGACGACATCGAACGAGGACGGCAGGAGATCCCTGAGACCCTCGGGGACCCCGGAGAGGTTCCGGTAATCGGTCTCGCCGTGCTCCTGGACCTCGAGGTCGGCCTCCTCGGCCTCATAGCCGCCGAAGGAATCGGCCAGCACCGGGATGAGGATGAAGTCCCCGTCGCGGCGGATCCGGTGGTCCAGGTCCAGGAGGCCCTGCTCCATCAGGGCCTCCCTCAGAGGCTCGGCGCCCTTCTTCGGGACACGTATGCACCTGGCCATCATTCATCGTCCTTGATGATCTCTTTGGGGGCTCCGGCGAAGTCCACCAGGGCCTCCGCTTCCATGAAGTGGAGCTCGCCCGGCAGGACGAGGGTCTGCAGGGGAGACCCGAGGTCCATCTTCAGGAGGTCCTTCGGGTAGCCGGCGGAAACCTTCTGGTCCGGCGCTCCCGCATGGGAGACCACGCAGAGGAGGGTCTTGTCGTCTATGAGTCCCTCACCCCACTTCTCCTCCCCGGCCAGGAGCCACTCGATGGCGTCCTTGGCGGTCATGTAGCGCAGCTCCTCGGCGCGGATGTCCAGGAGGATCATGGTGTGGAGACCGCGCTTCTTGTTCTCCATGATGTGGTCGTAGGGGGACTTGGGCTGCCACCCTTTCTCGAGGAACGGCAGGGTGACCGCCCTCCCGAACTTGTAGGGCTGGAGGCCGAAGCATGTAGGGCAGGCGCTGAAGATCGAGACCCCGTTGAACACCTTCACGGGGATGTTCTCGTACTTCGCCTGGATCATGAGGTCCACGTGGGTGGTCGCGAGCATCGTGTCGCCGGCGGTCACGAAGGCGGTCCTGCACTCTTTGGCGCTGTCGATGATCCTGTGGCCCTCCTCGACCTCGGAACGGTAGACGATCTCGATCTTCTTCCCCAGGGCCTTCTCGAGATCTTCCGCGGAGGCGCCGATGAGATTGGAGGTGTAGAACTCCGCGAATATCCTGTCGCATTCCTTCAGAGCGTTGAACGCCTTCACGGTCATGCCGTCCACGCCGCTCAGGCCGAGACCTACGAAATCGAGCTCGGGTGTCATAATCGTGACATGTAACTTTCACATCTATAAATAAAGGGAAGAGGGAGGGACGCGTGCGGGCACGGTCTGGCCGTGCCGGGTACCCTGCCGCCGTCACTTCTTCAGGCGCGCCGAGATCAGGAACGCTGCAGCGCACACAGCGGCGGATATCGCAACCCCGAAGGATGCGGCGATGATCGATGCATCGGACCATGAGGAATCCTCCGCCCACACGGCGTACAGGACCATGTCCGAGGACGGGGACACTGATTGGCCGTCGGTGTACACGACGGGCCCGTCTCTGATGACGGCCCACCCCTCGAATGTGTAGCCTTCGCGCTGGAAGGCATTGGGCCTGAGGCTGCGCTCCACACCTTCGAAGAACCCCTGGTCGGCCATCTCTCCCTTCCCGCCGTTCGCATCGAAGCTGATGATGTAGTCGGGCTTGGACCATACTGCGTACAGCGTGACGGTCTCGCCCTGCTGGGAGGCTATGTCGGTCACCTCCTCCCCGTCCGTGTACACAACCGTTCCGCCCGGGGTGGCGGACCATCCCTTGAAAAGCCAGTCGCCGCCGTCGAAGGTGCACAGTGCCAGGGGCGTGCTGATCCCGTAGAGGACCGTCTGGTTCTCCATGCACCCGGTACCGCCGTTGGCATCGAATGCCAGATAGTAGATGTTCCTGGTCCATTGCGCGGAGACGGCGATGTCCTGCGCGGGCATGACGGCCGGCTTGCCGCTCCACCCTGCGAAACCGTATCCTGCGCGGGCAGGAACATCCAGATCGGTCGCGTCCCCGGCATGGAACTGCACCTCGTAGGGGGAATCGGCCGTCAGGACCACTGTCATGGTGAACAGGTCCTGATTCACGATAATCCCCGAACCCCAGGATGATGTATCGAGGGCGGTGTTCACCCTGAGCCCTTCGGCCCCGCTGAAAGCATTGGGGTAGACGTTGAGCCTGGATGATATGATATCTAGGCGCAGGCCCGAGGTGCCACTGAAAGCATTGCTCCTTATCTCGGTTACCGATGCCGGGACGGTCACTTCGCTGAGGGAGGTACAGCCGCTGAAGCATCCTACAGGGATCCTCGAGACCGATCCCCCGAGATCGATGCATGTCAAGCTGGCACATCCTTCGAAAGCGCTGTTGCCGATACTGCTCATGGAAGGGTTCAGAACAATCGAGACCGCGGATGCGCAGCCGCTGAAGGCATAGGCGGGGACAGAGATGAGGGCCCCTGCATCGATGGTCTTCAGCGATGCCGAAGACGGCATGCTGAACGCATATTTTTCTATGGATGCTGTGCCGGACGGGATGATATACGAGTCCGCATCCTTGCCTGCAGGGTAAGCTATCAGCGATCCGTCTGAAGCGAACAGAACGCCGTCGGCGGAACTGAAACGGGAACTTTCTGACACGTAACCTGTCAGGGATGAGCAGCCTTCGAAAACCAGGCTCCCCAGTGCCGAAAGGCTCTCGGGAAGCGTCACAGATGCTATGCCGGTGCATCCGCTGAACGCACTGTCGCGGATATCCGCGATCCCCTCCCCCAAAGACAGCTCTGTGATGCCGGTGCATCCGCTGAACGCATCGGCGCCTATGGTGCTCAGGGTGCCCGGGACGGACAGGGAGCTCAGGGAAACGCATCCGCAGAACGAATAAGAGCCCAGCATCGTCAGCCCTGACGGAAGCCTGGTGTCCAGAACAGAGCATCCCCTGAACGCATCGCTGCCGATCTGCGTGACCGTATCTGGAATCGAGAATTCCAGCCTGGCACATCCGCGGAATGCGGCGTCGCCGATCACCGATATATCTCCCAGGCCCACGGATCTGAGGGAGGTGCACCCGTCGAAGCATTGAGCCGGGACTATGGCCACCGTCGACGGTAAGACTGCCGTCTCCAGTCCGGTGCAGTTCCTGAACATCCCGAACGGAAGGTAATGGACCTCGGATTCGACCGTCACTCTCGTGACAGAGGATTCCTTCCCATCGAATACTCCGTCAGATATGGTGCTGACAGTGTAGGTTTTCCCGCTGTATTCCACCTTCTCAGGGAACTTGACATTGCCGCCTTCCCCGATGTATGCGATTATCCCGGCGGTTTCGCTGCTGTCATCGAGGCTGTAGGTGAAGTCGCCGATATCATGAACTGTTTCGCCGTCTGCATCTGCGCCGGGAGCGGCGAGTACCGCCGCCAGCGCTATCAAGGCCGCCGCCGCTGCGATCGCATATCTCATTTTCTGCCCTCACGCAGTAACTATCGTGACCGAACTGTATCCGGTCTTGAATATCGTCAGGGTCCCGTTGTGCGTCTCGATATCGTAGAGTTTCGCATCATCGGTAAGCGCCTTCACTGTCACCACATTATCGGAGATCCCGCATCCGCTCTGAGTCCCTTCCACGGTGATGCTGAAATCCTTGAGGAGATCGCTCCCTCTGTATCCTATCACCGTATAGGCATCGGTGCTCAGCGTATCTGTCACGTTCACACTGGTGAAGGCACTGGCGGCGATCACGATCAGGCTGTACTTCTCGATAGTGAGGGTCGCGGTCTTCAGACTGTGATCGCCGAGCTTGTAGTTCTTGTTGCTGATCCCCTTGAGGGTGACAGTGTACGATCCCGGCTGCGTCTGCCCGTCGTTCTCGGTGATCATGCCGACAGAGTCTTTTGTATCACTATCGGCCAGCCCGTCCATGTCGTAGCTGATGCTGTGGGGCTGCCCGTCGTACGGCACGTCCGTATCCTTCAGGATTATCGTCAGTTCCTTGGGCTGGATGGTGAAGTTGTAGGTTACGGTCCCCGCGTATCCTCCGATACCAGTGATCGTTATCGTCGCCCTTCCTGCATCATGGTTATCGCTGTAGGCCACACGGTAATCGGTCCCTAGGATGAGGCTGCTGGATATGTCCTTGGTGATATCCTTCCCGCTGTAGGTCTCCGCATCGGTGTTCACAGTGAAATCGGATGCCTTGATGGCCCCTTTGGCAATGGTCCACTTCACTGTCTGGTCGCTGCCGGTCTTCGGCTCGATGTTCCAGAGGGTATTGCCGGCATACGTCAGGGAAAGGGTCGCATCGTATTCCCCGACATTGGTGCCGGTACCGCTGACGCGGTAATACGGGCTCACATCGAATGCGTTGGATGCGGAGATCTCTTTCCCGCTGTACGGGACAGCTCTGGCGGCGGGGACGTCTATGTACCTCACGGTGACTGTCAGGGTCCCCGGATCGGACACGATGCTGTAGTTGGACGCAGTGACGCCCGGAGCAAGCGTATAGCTGATCTTGTTGACTGCCGTGCCCACATTGGTGATTGTGCCTGTGGCCCCGAGGGTGCTGAACAGGCTCCTGTCTGTCTCAGGCGAAACGGTCACAGTGCTGTTTGTCAGGGCTTTGCTGTCGAACACCTTGCTGGCGGATGACGAGGTCAGAGTGATCTTCTTCGCGGTTATCGAACCGGGGAGATCTATGCTGCTGATGGTGTAATTGCCTGCGCGATCGCCTGTAAGCGACAGCGTCACATGCACCGGCACCGATGCCGCCGCGTTCGCAGAGGAATATGCATACGCTGCTGCAAGGGCTACCTTCCCCTCATCGCCGCTGACGATGCCGCCGAGCCCGAACTCGAGGGTCTGGACGACCGCGGTGCTGCCGTCATATTCCTTGGAAATGCCGCTGTTGTATGCTTCATCATAGGTGGCACTGAGAAGCTTCGGGTTGACAGTGATGCTGACATTGGCGGGGTCCGCCGTCACATTGCTGGATATCAGCGTGATGGTTATCCTCGCAGAGCCTACTCCGGTGACGGTCACGTTCCCGCTGCTGTCGACTGTGGCGACGGAATCGTTGCTGGAAGCATACGTGAGGCTCGCAGTGGAGTCCTCCTGAGCGGGCTTCGCATTCAGATTGAACGTCCCATCGCCGTAGGTCTTGATGTACGAGGTGGGATTCACGGTGATGCCTCCGGACGAGGTCAGCACTGTGAGCGTTCCGTATGCGACGGCAGCGTTATAATCGCTTTCCGATGCTCCGCTCCATACAACTGCGAATTCGTTCTCCGCGGTCCCGACCTCGGTTATCGTCCCTGTCCATCCCATCCGCCTATGCTCTGACATCCAATGTCACCAACAGCAGCAACGGAGTCGCATCTGAATACCTCACTCTTGACTTCCTGGAAGTCCATGGGATAGATGATGCAACGACAGCATCGAGCCTGACGTTCAATGAAAACGACTGGAGCACGGTTAGTTCTACGCCGGGAAAGTTCCAGATCCAGCCCAAGGACGGCGGCTATTCAATAAGGATCGAATCGAACAAGGATACAGGAAAAGACCCAGGCGCTTATCTTTACGGATATTTCACCATCGCTCACGGATCCAAGAACCCCAACAGCGGCGCGGGGATAGAATCCATCACCTTCAAATTCAACGATTACGGCAACATCACCCTCTACAGAGATGCTCCCCGGAACCAATACGAGCTCACCAACAGCATCAGCGATTCCAATCCCGTCAACCAATGGTATCTGCCCATCAAGGGATATGAGGTCGACTGCTACGACGGCATATTCACCGGGACAGACGGCGTGACCGTGATAGGCGGCGGGAGCACCAGCAGCGATCAGACGGTCTCCGATCTGCTTTCGATCAGCGGATTGACCGTCCATCTGATGGCATCGTGGGTTCCCCTTTCCGCAGCTTGAGACGGAAGCCGGCGTTCGGAACCTCAGAATGATAAACCGCCGAACGCGGACTGGCCCTTTCGGCCTGTCTGGCACATCTTATGATTCGCGTCATGTGCAGGATAGCTGTCCGAACGCCTTAACATTCTCAGGGACGGAGCCCTTTATCAGAGATCGGATTCTCCGAGCGTATGCGGGGCGCAGAGCCCAGGATGTCCCAGGCAAGGAAAACAGCGCCGGGGGATGCCCCCGGCTGAAATGTTTCGTTTCAGTGCTTCAGGTTGCAGAGGCAGTCGACCGCCCAGCAGCCCTTGCCCTTGAGGCCCACGAGCACAGGGTTGATCTCGAGCTCGGTGATCTCGGGGTTCTCCTGGGCTATGAGGACGAGCCTCTTGATGACGTCCTTGATGGAGTCGATGTCCGCCACGGGCATTCCCCTGGCGCCCGAGAGCAGCTTGTAAGCCTTCGTAGAGGTGATCATCTCCTCGAGTTGCTGCTCGGACATCGGGACGTGCATCTGGGATATCTCCCTGAGGATCTCGACGTAGATGCCTCCGAGACCGAAGGACACGACGGGGCCGAACTGCGGGTCCCTCATCATGGACAGGATGACCTCCTGACCGGAGACCATCTGCTGCACGGAGACGCCGTCGAGACGGGCCTTGGGGGCGTTCTTCCTGCAGGAGGACATTATCCTGTTGTAGGCGGCGCGGGCGGCGGCCTCGTCGGCGACGCCGACGACGACGCCTCCGACATCGGTCTTGTGCTGGATGTCAGGGGAGACGATCTTCATGACGGTCGGGTAGCCGATCCTGTTGCAGGCGTCGGCGGCCTCCTGCTCGGACTTGACGGTGGCCTCTCCGGGGGTCGGGATGCCGTAGGCGCTGAAGATCTCCTTGCCTTCCGCCTCGGTTAGCGAGTGCCTTCCGTCGGCGTAGGCCCTGTCGATGACCTCCTTGACCTTCGCGCGGCCGTTGACCTTAGGCACCTGGAGGGCATCGTTGTCCTGGTCCAGGCCGATGTTGTACTGCCTGAGGATGTCGAGGGCGCGGACAGCCCTGTCGGGAGTGGGGTAGCACGGGAACTTGCCCTTCCTGAGGATGGCGTCGGCCTCCTCGCACTTCGAACCTCCGGCGAAGCAGACGGTCGTCGGGTAGGGTATGTCGTCCATGATCCTGACGAGGAGCTTGGCGACGGAGACGAGGTCGGCGGTGTCGAGCGGGGATCCCATGATGACGAGCCCGCCGACATCCTTGTCCTGCATGACGGTGTTGATCGCGATCTCGAAGTCCCTGGGCTGCGCGTCTCCCCTGATGTCGATGGGGTTGGTGACGCCGGCGAGCTTGGGGAGGGCCTTGTGAAGCTCCGCAATGGTCTCGTCGGAGAGCTTGGCGGCCCTGACGCACTTGGCGCTGTAGGCTGCGTCGGCGGACATGACGCCCAGCCCGCCGGCGTTGGTGATGATGCCTATGCCGTCCTGCTTCATGGGACTGCAGCAGGAGAACACGAGGAGAGCGTCGAACAGCTCGTCGAGGTCGAACGCCCTGTGTATGTTGAGCTTCTTGAAGACGACGTTGTTGACGGCGTCCGAGCCCGCGATGGAGCCCGTGTGCGACGAGGCGGCCTTGGACCCGGCCGCGGTCTTGCCCGATTTGAAGATGACGATGGGCTTCTTGATCGGCATGTTCTCGACGGCGGAGATGAACTTCTCGCCGTTCGCGATGCCCTCGGCGTAGATCCCGATGACCTTGGTGTTGGGGTCCTCCGAGAAGTACTTCAGGAAGTCGGCCTCGTCGAGGTCGCATTTGTTCCCGAAGGTCACGAAGTTGGCAAGACCCACCCCGTTAGCGCAGGACCAGTCGAGGATGGACGACCCGACGGCCCCGGACTGGGACATGATGGATATGTTCCCGGGCTGGGGGAGGAGGTGCGAGAACGTGTAGTTGACGTGGTTCCTGATGTTCATGCCGCCGAAGCAGTTGGGGCCGCAGATGCGGATGCCGTTAGCTTTGGCCTCGGCCAGGAGCTCCTTCTCCAGTTTCGCTCCCTCGGGGGAGTCCTCTTTGAACCCCGCGGTGAGGATGCTCATGCAGTGCACTCCGCGCGCCGCGCAGTCCCTCAGGGCCTGGAGGACGAAGGTGTTCTTTACCGCGACCACGGCCAGGTCGATCTTCCTGTCGGCCGGCACGTCGGAGAGGGCGGCGTACGCCTTTATCCCCTGGATCACGCCTCCCTTGGGGTTTATGGGGTAGAGCCTCTCAGGGTCGTAGCCCGCGTTCAGCATGTTCTTGACGAGCATCCCCCCTAGTTTGGAGGGGTTGTCGGATGCGCCTATGACGGCAACTCCTTCTGGGTTGAGGAATTCAATCATAAATCGGCAGTATAAACTTCTCATTAATAAGGCTAATCTATTCTGCTGTGAAATTCGAAAAAATATGCCTTTTTTCAGCAGTGTATTCGCGTTTTTCGTAATAATTAGGCGGTCAAAATTCCGAATTCGGACATTTGACGTATTGCAGGCATTATCGACGAACTTTTTGTACGTCTATCGACGGATGATACGGTATTATACGCGTCTGCGGATGGATTATCGTACCGTCCCGACCTGGGTGCGCGATCCGTGAACGCAACGCGTACGGGGCGGCCGACAGCGGCCCTGTCCCAATCTCGTATTGGGCTCCTGCGGTAGTTGCGGCGTGACGCCGCGGACGATGACCGGAGGCCAACGCAGGGTCCGACACATACCCCCGGCGTACGTCAGTGCCAGGAGACCGCCGTTACAGCGGGCCGTGAGAAGGCGTGTTAGCGCCCGGGGGACACTTCTTCTCTGCCTCCGGGCGCATTCGCGGTCCCCGTGCCGCACCCGCATCCCTGCCGCTGGCGGGCCGGCATCCGTCATACATACATCTGGGCGGCCTTCAGCCCGTCCGATGCCTCCTTCATCCTCTCCTTCCCGTACCTGTCGGCGAGCTTCGGCATCATCAGGCGGTTCTTGTCCCCGTTCGGGTCGAAGCCGATGGAGACCCTGCAGAGCTCCGTGTAGAGGGCGTAATCGAGGCATTCCTCCGGGATGTCCGGGTCGTCGAGCAGGGACGATACCGCGACCACCTTCATCAGCACCGAGCACCTGGCCGCCCTCCCTGTCGGGATCGGCTCCTTGGTCCACGTCAGGCACATCGCGGGATCGCGCTCGACCAGCCCGAGGCTGATCAGGCGCTCGTACGCCTCCCCGAGGTCCCTGTTCTTCCCCAAGGGGGAATGCGTCAGGTTCCTGCTCCTCCTGAGGTACAGCGGCTGGTACATCTCGACGAACTTCGGGGATGAGACGTAATCGGTCATGATCTTCTCGTAGACGCTGTCCTCCCCGCTCACCATCTTCCCGAAGATGGTGTTCGCCAGGCTCACCACCGCATCGTGAGGGGCGTTGCGCATGTAGTCGGACACCTTGAAATCGGCCCAGCGGTAGCTCATCTGCCACCTGATCTTGAAATCGCGGCAGGAGATGAACTCCGCCTTCACCGTATCGAACCCGTACTTCTTCCCGACCTCCGCGAAAACCGCGGTCAGCTCTTCATTGTCGTTCATTGGCTCTCTCCGCACCTTCAGAGGCGCGGAAGAGGAGTGTTCCGGACGGTTTATGAACGGGGGATACGGCAGTCAGCGGCAACGGCAGGAACGGCCTCCGGCGGGCCGCGCAGAATTGATCTAATAAAGAAGGGGCCCGGGACCGATCTGCCCCGGGTCTGTTCCTTTCGGAACGTCAGGGTTTAAGTTTCAGCTATAGAGAGGGGCGGTGATCCCGGAACCGTCGCCGTAGATGATGCCGACCTGGGTGAACACTGCGGTGCTGAGCTTCTCCATCGTCAGCTGCGCATACGCCCAGGGGCCGTTGTTGTTCGAGACGAACTGCGCCCAGTAGGTCCACCCGGATGCCGTCGAGGACGTCGACAGCCCGAAGAGGGACTTGATGCCGTCGCCGTACGGGGCATGGCTGGCCTCGAAGGGGATGTTATAGGTCTCAGCAGCATCCGTGAAGGCATCGAACACCGTGTCGCCGTGGCCGTTGACGTACATGTACATGCCGGACTGCGACTGGATGGCGAACACGACATCGTTGTGGGAACCGGTGAAGTAGGCGGCCTTCCAGACCTCCGGGACATCGACGTTGTCGGGCCCGCCCGCGGTGACCGCGTAGGTGGATGTATCGCAGTTCACATAGAACAGGCCGATGTACTCGCAGTCATCCGTGGAGACGCTGCTGAGGCCCACCTTGCTGTAGACCCACTTGCCGTCATCGTACTGGTACAGGGCCCAATACCCGGAATAATCCGATGTCTGGGACAGTCCGTTGATGCCGCTGACCATGACGCCGTAGCTGCTCTCGGTGTAATCGATATCGAGGCCGCGGGTGCCGTTGATCGATTTTATGACCTCTCCGTAGTCGTCCCCGTCGCCGTGGGCCCAGAAATAGACGCCGTACTGGTCCTCGATGAGGACGGAACCGTCGTATTCGTGCGCCCCGTCGGAATCGTCGTAGAAGACAGCTCCGGCCCCGGCGGCGATGACCGCGGAGACGACGATGATCGAAATGAACAATTTAGTCGTTTTCAGCATTATTACCACGCTTTGCTGAAAATGATAGCCTGATCCTCACTTATGCAGATAATTGATAACGAGGTCACAGCAGCGGAAGACCCAGTTTGGATATGAGTTCCCTCTGTTTCCTCGTGACCTCGTTGAGGCGCCACTCGTTGCCCACCAGGGTTATCCTCAGTTTCCTCATGATCTTCATGAACTTGGGGATCCACATCTCGTCCGTTATCCCTGCGGTCTTCATCCTGTCCAGAAGAGTTAGTCTCAGTCTCAGGGAAAGGAAGTTCACCAGGAGCCCTCCTTCGGCGGACTTCTGATCAGATTTCCCTTTGATCCCCATGAACAGGTCCGACTGCAATTGGGAGAAATCGTATTCCACATCGTTCCTCTGCCTGTATTCTATCATGAGTTCCTTCCACGGCAGATCGGATGTCGTAAGAACAGCGAACCTTCCGCATCCGTTCTCCTTGGCCGTTATGGCGTTGCGTTTCCTCCGGATATCGTATCTCCCGTTTGCATCGGATACCTCCAGCAGATTGTATATCTCGATCTGATTCGCAGACAGTTTCTTCGGCAGGAATGCGTCGTACTTCCTATCCGCCAGGAAACTCTCCATCTCGCCGATCCTCCTGTATAAGGTAGAGACCTCCGTCTGCCTGCGGGCGTCGTCCTGGAATACCACGGCCCTTATCGTCCCTTTGTCGGGATCTATGGAGAACTCCCCCTCCTCCAATACAACCCTGGTCTCGTAACCGCGTACAGAACTGCCCGCCAGATAGTCGGTGTTCAGAGGGGATTCGATATCCTTCACACTATCGGATATCAGGAGTTTCAGGATGGAGTTCCTGGCCGGTACGGGGACGGTAAATCCCGCACTGCGTTCCATCATCAGTTCCACGTTGCCCGCGCTGAAGAACCCCCTGTCCATCACCATCTCGAAACCGTCGCAACCCATCCTCTTCAGATCGGCAACGATTATGTCCAGGGTGACCACGTCGGCCACCGAACCGGGATAGGTGCGGTAGCAGAAGGGCAGCCCGTCCTCCATCGAATGCACCATACCGAGATTGAACTGCTTCGAACCTGTGAAACGTGCCTTGCGTCCGGCTTCGGAATACTCCAGACCGTCGGAGTCGGTGCCCATGCACACTATGTCGAAGATCATGCATCCCTTCCCGGGACACAGTTCCGCGAAGAGGTCCTCCCTCCTGCCGGCATCCTCGCCCACGGTCTGCAGGAACCTGCAGACCTCCGACTGTTCGAAGGACCAATCCATGTCCATCAGTTCGCGCAGGTAGGTGTCCTCCACCGTCTCCTCCAGGAGGTCCCCGCTGCCCGGGTCGGTGATTCCCAGTATGGCAAGAGCCAGGAGTCTCTTCGCGTTCCTCGCACCGTAGATCTTGGTCAGCACCTCATCCAGATGCGATTCCCTGGCGAGGTTCCACATGATGTAGTACGGCCCGTAGGACGGACTGCGCACTATGGTCTGCTTCTTCGCGGGCTTCTTCAGCAGATTGCCTTTCTCGTCGCATGGACCGAGATATCTGCGTTTCTGCTTCGAACATTTCTTCACGGGATCCCATTCCGCAGTGACCTCGTAGAGATAGTACCTCGTCCCGGTCTTGGTCTTTTGCTGCTGGATCACGTTGTATGACATCGTTAATAGTGATAACGATGTTTATATAAATACCCTTTGCCGGAATCACATGAGCCAGACAATCAGGATCCTGCCTCGTTATCAAAACTCAGCATAGGTGAGGATTATGACGCCGACATCTACATCGCCGGATCCAATGCAGATCTTCTGCCGGATTATCTGTCAGCCTGCATTTCAGGACGTTACACTGAGCTGCGCGTCCTTCCGCTGTCATTCAAGGAGTTCTTGGAACTGCATCCCGGCGACAGAGAGGACAGGTTACGTCAATACGTCATCACAGGTTCTCTGCCTGCGGCGGACCCGGATGCAGACGAGATGTTCGAGAACGACCATCTGATCGGGCTGTTCAATACAGTCCTGCTGAATGACGTGGTGGGGAACTGCAGAGGCGGGGACGTGGGGACCCTGACAGAGATCGTCAGGTTCCTGTATTCCAACATCGGAAACATGACCAGCGCCAATAATATCGCCGTCACCATAAAGAAGAACCCTGAGAAGGTAAGGGGCTATCTCGATGCATTGCAGAAGGCTTTCCTGATCTGCAAGGCGGGGCGCTATGACATACGCGGGAAGAGACGTCTCGATACCTTGGAGAAATACTATGTCCCGGACACCGGCATGAGGAACGCGGTCCTCGGAGCATCATCGGGGGAGGACATAAGCAGGCAGATCGAGAACATCGTGTATCTGGAGCTTCTGAGGAGAGGCTACGAGGTTGCTGTCGGCAAATACGGCAGTAGGGAAGTGGATTTCGTTGTGCGCAGAGGTTGCGAGACCCAGTACTTCCAAGTGACCATGTCCATGATGGCGGAGGATGCATACGAGCGTGAGATCGCGCCTTTCCGCCTGATCAGGGACAGTTATCCAAAAACAGTTCTGTCCATGGACACATTCGTCACCGATCTCCCCGACGGGATTCAGCATTCGAACCTTTTGGATTGGCTTCTGGACGAATACCGAGGCGTCGGGGATCGGGATACGGCATAAGCGGGGGATGTCCCCCGCCCGCAGTCAATTGATTATGTCCAGCTCACACCAGCTGGCACTTGTGTCGCAGAAGTTGTATGTGGTCCCGCTCACAGTGGCACTTTGGGTTATGCGGCCGACCGGAAGGTAGACCTCGGCGGTGGTCTCGCGTCAGGATATGTTCGGCCGTAAAATGGGATGTGCAGGTCGTGGCTATTCGGCATTCCGATACCTATGTCAGGTTCAGCCATTTTCAAAATCATCCGATTATGTTCCTGTCGGAATCTCCGGGCCCGAAGGCCCGGATAATGGTGTTTTAGATAGTGACCAATTCAACGTAGCTCTGGCTGGTGTCGGTGTAGTAATAAACGGTTCCACTGACCGTCACCGAGCTGTTGATGACGCCCATCTCGCGGCTCTGTTCGACTGTTGTCTCGCAGCCGTAATAGATGTTCCCATCAACGGTCTTTTTCATGATTCCGTAGGAACTGGCTGAGTATGAACCGCTGGGGACTATGAACGAGCTGGTGATGAGGCCGTCCGTGTCGTAGTCGTTCAGGGCCACTGCGGCGATGGCGTGGCCGGGTACCAGATACACTCCTGCGTCATATCCGGAGGCCTTGAAGATCGTGGCGGCGAGGATCGAGGTGTCCTCACAGTCCCCGTTGCCGGACCAGAAGGTCTCGGCCGGGAAGGCCCAGTACTCAGTATTGTAATTCCCTCCGGCATAGTATTGGACTCCCTCGTAAGCATACATGAAGCACGTCTGCACGAAGGTCAGGAGATACTGAGCATAGTCATTTTCATCGGAGATGGACGTAAGACTGTTCTTATTCAGATATTCAGTCTTGAGGGCGGCCACGAGAGAATCTATCAGAGTTCCGCTCTGGCACTTGAGGGGAACATACGTTTCATTGTCAGTGAGA
>Ga0256406_1002223_pt1 | contig 28239 bp, 19 predicted proteins | sample RumenRJG_03DNA_FD_185986 | JGI IMG/M metagenome (GOLD analysis project Ga0256406, IMG submission 185986) | Bovine rumen microbial communities from Lethbridge, Alberta, Canada - RJG_03 | ecosystem: Host-associated > Mammals > Digestive system > Stomach > Rumen | place: Canada: Alberta | collected... | reverse complement strand
ATATTCCTGGATTCATTTAAGCCTACATCGGGGCACTATACTATCAACCTGGATATGGCTCTCACCGCCTCTCAAAACCAAGGGATTGTATTCGGCAAACTGACATAGAAATGCGTTCTGATTCAGCAATCAGAGAACAATGGTCGGATACGTTTACTAAGGGAAAATATATCGTTCGATCTATGCTCTACTCTAACCGCACATGTTCTCTGTCTAGCATCCACACATGTTGAGACAGTGGTGAGTTTGGCCCAACGATAGTCGATTATTTATACTGCAACCGATTTTGGCATCCCCTAGGCAACAAAGGGAGTGACTGACATGAAAATGATTTGTTTCCGCTTTCGATGCTTTGGCCATTCAAATTCTTATTCACAAGTGAATTCAGCATCCTATTCAGCAACCTATTCGACAACCCATTCGATAATCTGATTGGTTGCTGAATCAAGGAGAAGTGCACATGGGTCTAGAAGACAAGATATCGGAACTTATCGGCTATGCTGAAGAGCAGGAATGGTTCGAATTCAAGGAGAACTGGTTCCAACCGGATGAATTGGGGGAATATGTTTCCGCCATTTCCAATTCAGCCGCTTTTCATGATCAGGAGATGGGTTATTTTCTCTGGGGTGTGAAAGACGAACCCATGAAATTGTCGGCACTTCGTTCGATCCCTATCTGGAGTATCACAAAGAACCATATCAGAATTATCTGGCGAGGAATCTTTCGCCAAGCTTAAACTTTTCTTTTCGGGAACTGGAAGTCAAGGGAAAACGGGTCGTCATTTTATTGATCCCTCCTGCAGAGGAAATTCCGACTTCTTTCAAAGATGTCCGTTATATCCGCATCGGATCTTCCAAGGTGAAACTGAAGAAATACCCGAAACGAGAGGTGCAGCTGTTTAGAATACTCTCAGGCCGGGAGGAGACTATTGTCAACAAAGCATCCGAATACCAGGACCTGACTTTCCATAAGCTCTTCGGCTACTACGGATCGAAAGGAATCGTTCTGAAGGAAAGAACATTCGTCAAGAACCTGAAGCTGAAAACAGCGTCGGGGGAATATAACCTGCTAGCTCAGCTCCTTTCCGATGATTCCCATGTTCCGCTTCGGGTTTCCATCTTTCAAGGAAAGACCAAAGCCTCCCCGCTTTTATCCGTCCGGGAATTCGGCAACAACTGCCTTCTTTACTCCTTGGATGGGCTTCTTCAGTACGGAGAGGTCCTCAATATCATTCAGGCGGATGAAGAAAACAGGATTGTGGAAAGAAAGGATGTCCCTCTTTTTGACCAGGCTGCGTTCCGAGAAGCCGTGATCAATGCCGTGCTTCACAACAACTGGGTGTCTCTCAACGAACCGATGATTTCTGTCTTCTCTGATCGGATGGAAATTCTCTCGCGCGGACCTCTTCCGCCTTCGCAGACGAAGGAAGGCTTCTATTCCGGAGAATCCGTCCCTGTCAACGAGAAGCTGTCCGAAATTTTCCTTCAGCTCCATATCAGCGAGAAGTCCGGAAGAGGCGTGCCGACCATCGTGGAGAGATACGGGAAGGAAGCAATCGATTTCCGTGAGAACTCCATTGTTGTGACCATCCCGTTCAACTGGATTCATCAGGAACAAGAAAATGATGCTGACCGAAAGAACATCAAACCGTCTCTATCCAGACCTCCCTTGAACCCAAGAAGAAAAGCAATTCTGCTGGAGATGAAACAGAATCCGTATATAAGCAAGCCGGAATTGGCTGAAAAAATGGGGATCAGCGTCCAAGCCATCACCAAGAACATCTCCTTTTTGAGGGCAAACGGATATCTGACCAGAGTGGGGAAAACCAGAGGCTACTGGAAAACAATCGATTAAAGCCACATTTATTGACGGATGCCGTCTTCTTGAATCTGAGTCAATATTTTACGGCTATAAGACACGGTGCTTTCACTATCCATATGTCTCCTACCGCGTCTCATAAATACGGAATCTGGTGCCTTTTGATGAAAACCTGTTCGGTCATGTACACATAGAGAAGCTGAACTGTTGCCAACCTTTACAAGGTGGAAATATATTCCTTGATCCGCACCCTACTCAAACCGCATATGTTCTCTGTCTAGCATCCGCACATGTGGAGACTATCACATTGCTATGTCTAAAATAGCCAAAAAGTGACTTAAAAGGCACAAAAATGAAGGATTTTCGTCCTTGAAAATTGGATGGAAGTCCTTTTTTCTTTTCTGGGATTTCAAAAATTCGGGAAAAATCAAAAAAATATGCGTTTTTACTAGTATCAGTAAACATATCCACCGTCCGACCATTCAGTACGGCAATCACAGATGAGGATCACCGAGGAATGCAGCGAGATGGCAGAGGACGATTTGGTTCTATGCCAATCTAATATCATCGACGAATGCAACATCATGTTGATATTCAAGAGAAGCTGAACATGGAAACGAGTCTCCGTAGTGGGGGCTTTTTTCTTGGCGTTGTTCTGCTGCGGAACGGGCGAAATCTAAAAAGATTAAAGATTCTCGGAAATTTCTTTTTGAGTTATGGAATATTTGGGATTCTATTCTTCACTTTTCAGAGTAAAGAAAAGGCGATTGTCGAGTACATTCTTGCACTTTATGGAATCTCACGAATGTTGTGATGAAGAGACATTTATTATACAAATCTGCTTTATTTTTCACGGAAGAATTGAAATATTTAGTCAATTTCAATATAATTAAATTAGTAAGTGACTAAATAAAAAATGAGCGTGGCGCCTATGTTTCATGAATCGAATGTTGTTGAGTTGAAGAGCAAATTGATCGACGAGGTTAAAAACGAAATCATCGCTTTTCTGAATACAAAAGGCGGGAAGATCTACGTCGGGGTGAACGACGATGGAACGATCAACGAATCGTTTCTTGAGGAGAACAGGGACGCTCTTTCCCTGAAACTGGCATCATGGCTCCAGGAGGCGTTCTATCCTCTTCCGTCGAACCTCGTCACCTTCGATTTCGACGAGGATGGCGTGCTTGAGATTGATGTCGAAGAAGGAAACAACAAACCATATTACCTCAGGGAAAAAGGCCCAAAGCCGAGCGGCGTGTACAAAAGGGTCGGGACATCCATCCGAAAATGCAGTGAGGACGAGATCCTCAAGATGATCATGGATTCCAAGGCCTATGACTACGAGAGCGACATCAGCGACAACCAGGATCTGACCTTTCGCTTCTTGAGCAAGTTCTGCGATGAGCACGAGATTGATTTCGGCGACAAGCAGATGGTCACACTTGGATTAAGGAGAGCAAATGGTTTATATACCAACCTCGGCTTGCTTCTTTCGGATGAGTCGCCCGTGTGCGTGAAGGTCGCCGAATACGACGGCCAAATGAACTTCAAGCTCAAGAAAACGTTCGAAGGCTCTCTGCTCAAGGCACTTTTGGATACCCAGGAGCAGGCCGAGAGGATGAACGACGTCTCCGCGGTCATCGACAGGGTCTCGTGGAAAAGAATCGAGACGCCCTCATATCCTGGAAGTTCTTTACGCGAGATCATCCTGAACGCCTTCTGCCACACGAACTATTTCATCAGATCGAACATCAAGGTTGAGTTCTACAAGGACAAAGTGAAGATCACAAGCCCCGGCGGACTGTATAAGACGACGCTCGAAGACGTTTTGAAAGGCGTCCAGACCTATAGGAACGAGAGACTGGTCCATCTACTTGATAAGCTTGGGCTGATCGAGAATTACGGCACCGGGATCGCAAGGACTCTGAATGCCTACAAAGGCACAGGAAAGGAGCCAGAGTTCTACGACAGCGAGAACTTCTTCATCGTGTATCTTCCGAACCTCAATTACCGTGACGAAATAAATGACGAAATAAATGACGAAATAAATGACGAAATAAATGACGAAATAAATGATTTGGGGCTATCCATCATACGGACCGTGAAGAGCAACCCCGGGATAAAAGCCGACAAAATCTATGAAATCTTGTCATCGGACGACAAAGGAATCACCTTGAATATGGTCAGAAACTCGATACGTAGAGAGTTGGGCAAGTACATCGAATTGAGGGGCTCCAGGAAAACCGGAGGATATTATCTGAAAGAAGTTCCTTACAAACCTGGCGAATGACATGGAAAGCAAGAGGCACCAAAAGCTCCTTGAGCATTACAAAGCCGTTCTAGGTGAAGAGCCCGCTTTCAGCCTGAAGCTGAAGAAGAATGTCCTGCCAAACGACATGAAGCCGATAACGACGCTCGTCTTCAAGCCGACGAACGAATTGCCTTTCTGGAAGCTATGCACCATCGGTGCGAGCGACTACCTGCTGCCTGAGCGCGACATCGGATGGGGTAGGAAGGCCAACCCCAGAAACGAGTACATGATGCTCATATCCCCGGAAGTGGAAATCGACGAGTCGAAGACCGAATGGCTTTTCCTCAACTCCCTTCTTTGGTCCACCGCGGAATACGCCTTTAACGAAAAGGAGGCAATCACGGTCTCCGATACGATAGACATGGGAATCAAGGGGAAATACTGCGGGACGGTATTGCTTTTGCCTGAGGCGTTCAAGACTCCGAAGATTGTGAAATGCTATTACTCGAAGCACAAATACATCAGCGTCTTCCAGGTCATGCCGATAACGAGAAAGCTGCTATCCGAAAAGCTTAGAAAAGGGACAAACGGGATCTATTGGCTCATGGATTATTTCTATACGCACGACGATGACTACAAGCTTCTGTCATCTAAGCCGTATGCCACGCTATGAGGCGGTGGCATAAATGGATATCGGCTAAATTTAGCCAAGTCCCAAAAAGATGGATTATGAAATAAACATTTATACCAATACGACCTTCCTCGTATCAACCTTCCAGTAGACATATGAAAAATCATACGTCAGTGGACATGTCTATTCCGTAGTCCACCTCGGTTCCGTAAACATGTATTTCATGTGGGAACGATGCATGTAGAGACAGTATGTAGCTTAAGGCTGAAAAATTAGAAAAAGATTGATAAATACGGAACTTTTTCAATATGAAACCAATTTTTCTTCGGCTTTTGGACAATTGGGGATTGCCTTCAAAATATGCTAGTATTTTGGGATACGTAAAAAAGCTAGATGAAATCGGGATATTTTGAAAACCGCTCTTTTGAGACCGAAAATCATAAAAAACAACCTCAATTCCTGTTGATTGCGCTGGTAAGTTGACATATTCCCCGCTGCAATTGCCAATTGATGATTTTATTACCCACTTTATTACCCACTTTATTACCCATATATGGTAAAAATATAAAATAGAAATGAGGTGGGTGGAGTGATGTGTACCCCTTTCCTGTTTTTGTCCAGGATTAGGGGTACATATCAAGGAAGACGCCCTAAAAAAGTAATTTCCTTATTCGGCCGAGAAAGTAATCGAAATCAAAATGACGTTATAGCCATCAGCTGCGAAGCGCATTTTATCGAACTCTTGGCCAGCAATGGAAGAAACATCAAATGACTCGGTGCTATTCGCCTTGGTCAAAGGATTCGTCCACGCCTTCTCTAAAAGAACGTTGTCACCGAGGCACAGCCTCCAGGAATTAGCGAAGGTGTAATCCCATGCGCCATTAGCGACGATCTTCATCGTTTTAGCATCCGAGGGAATGGTGAAAGATTGTCGTAACGTGAAGCCGTGATTCCAATAATCGGTTGCGCAACCCGTTAAAGAGAGCGATCCGTCTGCGCCATTGCTCACCGCGGAATAGCCAAAGGCGACACATTCTTTGGCTTCGCCGTCGATACTAACAGTCGGATAAGACACGTTGAAATCGATGCTCTTCACGTAATAATCACAACCACCGCTGCCATCCACGCCGAATTGCTTCAATACCTTAACGGCAGAAGAGAAGGTATTCTTCACTTCCACATATTCTCCGGCCACGGCTTGGAAGGAGGATTCTACCGCTCCAAGGTTCGTGATAAAACGATAATAGGCAGTGCCGGTATATCCGTTACTCCGAATGCGCATCGTCACGGTGTTCGTCATGCTTGGGAAAGCATATCCGTCACTTCCGTTAACATCAATCATGCGCCACCATCCGTCTGCACTGTTCACCCCGATGTGAAGTTCATTCCGCGCTGCGTTTTCCAAGGTAAAGGTGCCAGAACTCGGCGCAACCGGAGTTTGAACGTCTTGCCCAGGATTAAAGATGTTGGTATATCCCGCTTGTAAGGTGATCGCGCGAATCGAAATCGATTCCAACGTCAATGTTCTCGCATTCAGCTGGAACGCAAGTGAGTTGAGCGTTTGGTTGTCTTTCAAGTCCAAAACGTATTCGCCACCCTCACCGTCGATATCAAAGCTTCCTTCGGCAATCGCTACGCCGCTCGACGAGGAAGCGCGATAGGCAAGGCCAGTTGCGTCCGCCTCGGTCTTTGCTTTGATCACAATCGCATCCGCATTCGCAGGTACTTCAATGCCCGCGAAACTAAGCTTTGCCCATCCATCGCTTTGAAGAACCAAATTGTCGGCACTATCCTTCGTAATGGTTTGGTTTGCTGCGCTTTCGTCATCGAAAAGAAGCTTCATCTCAAGGTCATTCTGACCTTGGAATATCTTGGTGGTATAAGGAGAAATCTCGAAGTCCATGCTGGCCGAAGCGGCGAGGTAATGATCCGTTTCTGCTTGGGCGATTTCTACCGTATAAGAGCCAGGTTCTTTGGGGGCGGAGGCAAGTTTTGTTGTTCCTTGGTAGAAATTGACGCTGAATCCTTCACCGACTTCGGGGAGTGCTACGGGTTGCCCGTCATAAACCTTGCTTGGTGAATAATCGTCTGGGAAAGAAGGCTTGGAAGGCGTTGCCTTGCCGATTTGGAAAGAAAGACTCGCTTCGCCCGCTCGATAGTTTTTCGTGGCTTCTTGGGTAAGAACGACACGATAACTTCCTACTTCATTGGGCGCGTCGTCCAGTAAGGCCTCGCCTTGATAGAAACGGCAAGTTACTTCACCTGGAGAATTGGTGGTGTAATTCTGTTCCGTAGGGACGGTTACGGCATTCCCACTATAGGTCGTATCAAGGGAGTACCCTTCAGCAAACGCCAAACCAGATTCCGCTTGAGAAATCACGAAATCCAAATGACCTGTAACGGCAAGATAATGTTCCGTGGCTGAAATATCGACTCGGACCGTATAAGATCCAGCGTCCGTTGGTGCCGTTTCCAGCGTAACGTTGCCTTCTAAGAAGGTTACCACCGCTGAACCGTCAGAATCCGTCACCCAATCCTCTGGCGTCGGCGCAAGAACCGGCTTCCCGTCGTAAACCTTAGCGGGTTGATAAGTTGATGCAAAAGAGAAAGTGGCTTGCTTCGGAGCGGGTGGTTCGTTACTGGATGTTGAAACGCTGCTGGTTGTGCTGCTACTGCTCATTGTTGTTCCTTCTGACGAGGAGGACTGGGCGTCGAGGGATGAGTTCGGATTTCCCGTTTCGCAAGAAGACAGGAAAATCGCGGCCAAGCAAAGAACTTGGCACTTCGTCAAAACACGATGGGTCTTTTTCATAGATATACTATCCTTTTACTATTATTAAAAGCGCTTACAACGAGAGTTGCAAGAAGCCCGTTTTTGGGTGTAATTATCAGGTAATTTGTTTCTAGGTAATTATCAGGTTATTCGTTTCCGCCTTACCGACGGTCTCTTTTAGCCGAGAAAAACCGATGGCACGAGGGATCCCCTTGGTTATCATCGGTGGGAGCTGGATGGATCCTTGTGAGGGGGAAAGGCCCAGCTTCCTGGGATTCCAAGGGGCCGAGGCTCGTGCCCATCGGTGGAATTGGAATAAATAGGGTAGAAACAAGTTACCTGATAATGACAGCGAAGAAAAAAACAAAACTGACAGGACTCGCTTAATTAAAAAGGCGTGGAAAAACTATGTTCTTCGCAAATCGAGGATTAGCATCGCCCATTCACATAAACGCTTTGAGCTGATAAGTGTATCGCAACGCTCCGCTTCGCAAACTCAGTTACATCGTCCAACTGGCTTCGGAAATGTCATGTTGATTACAACCAGAAAAACATTCACCTTTCTTGTTGGTCAGATTTTTAGCGATAATCTTTCTTTTGTTTTAGACGTTCAATTCCTGATTCTTGTTCTTTACTTAGCTCGCAAAGATTGCATAACGTTTCAATAAATGACCGAAGGCAACGGGCAATTTCGGTGAGAAAAAAGAAAATTTAATTATTTTTTAGAAGATTTTTTACAAAGCTAAATCAAAATTTTGTCTTGCAATTTGTTACAATGACCTCAAATCATTGGTTGGCATTTTGAAACGCAGGCATTCGTAGGGAATCCTCAATTTGAGCCAAACAAGGAAAGGATATTTTATGCATCGTCGTATGATTTATTTCTTCATTCTTCTTTTTTTGACATCCTTGACATCTTGTGCCGACACTAATCCAAACACCTTTTCGTCGACGATCTTGTCCAAGCAAACGGATTCTTCAACTTCTTCGTTTCATGAACATCAGTCGGACGGAATCTGGCATCACGATGAACAGGGTCATTGGCATGAATGCGTTGCAAAAGATGGAAAAAAATTAGATTATTCTGCTCATATTTTCACCGTGATTGTCGACCAAGAGGCAACACACATTGATGCAGGGCGAAAACATAATCACTGCTCCATATGTGGCTATGATTCTCCCACCGAATCCATTCCTGCTACAGGTCATGCTTTCGATAAGGCATGGCACTCCGATCAAGATGGCCATTGGCATGAATGCGCGTTGGATGGGGCAAAGGACAAAGTAGAGCCTCATCGTTTCGGAGAATGGGAAACAGAAAAAGAAGCAACTCATGCGGAAGAAGGAAAAGAAAATAGAACTTGTTTAATTTGCGGTTTTATAGAAACCCGTTCTCTGCCAAAACTGATTAAGCATACCTTTGACGATACTTGGCATAGCGATTCAAGCGGCCATTGGCACGAATGCAATGTTGACCACGAGAAATCTAAAATCGAAGAACATGTTTATCTACATCAACTAGGAGATGATGGCATCGTTCATAACGTTTGTTCGGTTTGCGGATATGTGAGTCCAACAACCATCTTTGAAAAAGTAGCACTTACTAACGAACTTTTAAAAGCAAAAACAACGATAGGGGAAGAAGCGCAGGCCAATAGTGTATCTTTTACGGATAATGCCCTGCGTGTGGCGATTGATTCTGCTGCCTCGGCCGATTTAAAAACAATCTATGTTTGGAATGATATTTATGAAGAATTTACGTTTGATGCCGATTTTGAATATACTTCTTTGTCTTATACTGGAGAAAGAGCTTCACAGTTAAAAGTCGGAACTTTGTCTATCTTATATTATCCTTTTCAAGACATTGTCAAACTGACGAATGGTGACACCCTTTTAGAAATGTGGGAAGGAGACATTCCTGCTTTGCTTCACATAGAAGTCACCTTATTAAACCGCACTCTATCGATTAGCATATCCGATAAACAGAAGCGAAAAGACCCACTTAGAGCAAATACGAAGCTCGCGGACGGAGAAATCGTAAAAATGATTCATGAGGCGTGGAGAGTTTGCTACACGTTAAGTCAAGTCACAATTTCTTATCCAATCGGCGCGACTCCCATTGCTTACAACCCTTTTGTTACGGAGAAAAAGACACTAGGCAAAAATGACTTTGTTTTAGAAAAGCGTCGCCAAGAAGACGTTATCACGCTTGACGAAGGAACTCTTGGATTTCAAATGTTACCATCCAGCGACGCTAATAGCTTCGATTACTTGGGTAGCGCAACATTGAAACAAACGTTCTTGCCGCGTGACTCTTTCGTTTTGGATTTTACGTTGACGGCCACCATGGACAATTCTTATATTTCCAATCGAAGTTTAACTCTTGTTGTTGGTAATTGTTCGCTAAAAATCGCTTGGAACATGGAATCAATCTGGATAGGGAGGGGAGATTCATCAAAGTCGGATGTCGGTACAGGAAATGCTATTGATAAAGTCGGCGGATTCTATGACTACGCCGAAGGAAAGATGCGCATCACTTATGAAAACCGTGCCTTGCATTTTCTACATAAAAAGAAAGATAGTGAAGAATATTGTGATTTCATTGCGAATTACTACTTCGATCCCGTCCCTAACGGTGCCGATGAAGAAGTAGGAGTAAAAATCGTCGCGAAGCGTATCGCCATTCAAATTACCGATCTTACTTTAACAACAACCGTTCTTCGGTATTGAACGGACGTCTTTGTTACAGGCAATTCGTGCTGGCTTCTTTAACGGTGAAACTGTTGCTCTCGATATTTCATCGGAGAAACGCCAACGATGTTGGTAAATTGGGAATAAAAATTTGAGGTACTTGAAAAACCGCATACATCCATTATTCGCGAAATGGGTGCATCGGTTTTTTCTAACATTTTCTTGGCTGCTTCAATGCGGATCGTTTTGATGTATTGTTGTAACGAGATGCCTGACTCGGCGCGGAAAATCTTAGAAGTATAGTAACGACTATATCCAACATAAGCAGCTATGGAGTCCAAAGTAATTTTCGTTGGCTCACGGTTGTTTTGCTGCACATAAAAGCAAATTCGCTCATAGATGGTCAAAGGTGCTTTTTGATCGGCATGACGATAGAAATAGGTAAAAATGATATCAATATACGAAAAGACGATGGTGGAGGAATCTTCCAAGTTTTCTTGCTTTTCGATTTGGATGGTTTCTAAGGCAGAACGAACTGCATCGAACTCTTGCTTTTTCAAATGAAAGATACTGGGTTTAGAGATCATATCAGAACGGTTTTGGATCCAAAACGCCAATTCTTTCTTTTTTATTCTTAGGCTATAACAAGTAACTTCGCCGTCGATAATCATAACGTGGCTTTGTGGCCTCAATAAAAAAATGTCGCCTTTTTTCATAGCAAAGGGATTTTTGCTTTCGATTAATGTGGCTTTGCCTTCTTCGATAAGAAGTATTTCAAATGTATCTGCACCAGTTGACGGCTTTTCCTGTGTTTTATTCCAAAGATGGTGTTCAACGCTGATGCTGTTTAATGAAGAATTAGTTCTTATCTCTTTCTCTTCCATTTTTTATTCCTCAAAACAAGAACAAAATCGTTGCAATAAGAGTCAATCCGACCCCAATATAAGTAAAAATACCGTTTTTCTCTTTGAATAGAATTTTACCTAAAAAACAGGTCAACACAATCACCCCGCCTGAAATAACGGGATAATTTAAGGAAGCATCTAAGTGTTTTACTGCTTCCATCGACAAAGCGTTTCCTGAACCGTTGAATCCAGCCCACAGCAGCGTCATTAAGAAAGGGAAAAAGCCGAGCGAACATTGCGTATTTTGTTTTTCCTTTTTGCCGGCGATTGCGATAAACAACATGCCGACAGCGGAAAGCATGAAGATGATGAGATTAGAAAAACTTGTAAAAGCAAGGCTTGATATGCTTTTAGGAAGGCGGGAATGTAAAGAAGAAAAAATGGAGACAGCACCATTCAAACCAAATTGGATGAAACAGAGGAAAAAGAACCAAAATTCTCTTTTTTTGTTCGATCCTTCCTTTGATTTCGAAAGATGATCAAAAACTGGCAAAAAGAGCGACATCACCATGAGGACAGATCCGATGATTCGGTAGAGAGAGGGTTGTTCGTGATAATAAAAAACACCGAAGAAAAACGGAAGCGCCATACCGCCAAGCATAGTAAATAAGGTATAAATCGATATATTCCCAAAGCGCATTGCTAAAAGGCCGACGATTTGCGTGCTAAAAGAAAGAACTCCAACCAGCGTCGCGTAAAGGAAACTTGTTGTATTCCAAACAAAGCCTTGCGATAACGATATGACGCCAAAAATAAGAAATATCAACGCGCCAGTAAGGAAGGAAAAGAAAAATGTCTGAAATAGCCCTTGTGTGGCAGAACGCTGATAATATTTCATAGCCACAAATTGGCCGGCAAAACATAAAGTGCTTCCGAAAAGCATTAAAAGATAAGGCCACTCTTCCATCGCTAGTCCTCGATTCGACAGTCGGTCAAATAAACTTTTTGCCGTTGTCCGCCTTTTATTTCGATGCCGACTTGGACTTCCTTGTCACTTGGCAAGTAAAACGAAATACGACAAGAGCGGAATTCTTCATCGTTTCCTTCTTCGATGCGGCGAACAATATTCTGCCGGTTTCTCGCGTCGCGAACGAAAAGACACGCCTTGCCATGTAAGGCGATGGAACAGTTGAAAGTATGCTGTCCAGAAGGCAAATATAATCCTTGATAAAGTGAGGCACTCTTTCCTTCTGGAGGGGTGATGCAAGCGCAATTCTTTCCTAGAAAAACGGTTTCCTTAGAGAATGATAAATTTTTGCCACTCCAATTCGACAATCCCGTTTTCCAGCCAGGCTTTCTTTCTGCCATACGTCTTAGAAAATCGCCATAAAGAAATTGAGCGCTGGAATGTAAACCGCAGTCTGTGATCCAGCTTGTGCCATGTACGGGAGCAGAAGTGCTTAAACAAACGGGCGACCAATATTCATTGTGTTCGATTCGCAATTCATAAATCGGTGAATAGTCTTCCGCCTCGTTCCCATCGAAAGGCTGTTTGCCAAAATATGGATTGTCTAAATAGCCTCCAATAGAACGGCATCCTTGTAGAATGGTATTGGTTATCACAACGTTTTGGATGGCTTCATTTTCTAGCAAGGGATCATCTGTACCCCATGGGCAAAAAGAAATGGCGTTTCCAGTAAATTCAAACGTATAAAAATAACATTGATCAACGAGAAGCCGGCGCACGCCATTATTTGAAGAACCAGGATTCGCAAGGATCCACAAAAAGTCACGAGGATCTTGATAAGTTGCGCCCAAGACAACGCCATCATCGTTGATGTTGAAACGACAAAACACAATTTTTACGTCCTGTCCGGCGCCAACCCAAATTCCATCTGCACCTGTGCATTTGACTTCGTCGACATCGACATTAGCAACAAAACAACGTCGACTGCCTTTTAGAACGATATTAGCGGCGCTAGATCGGATAATTTTAACGTCCGTGATTTCTACATTGGAACAATTTGTAAAACCGATTGGTGTCATGTGAACGCGATCGCAACAACCAATGCACACGCCTTCACCGATGAAACGAAAATGTCCGTCAAGGCTTTTGGATTCTTCGTCGCACATTCTAATCACACCTTTGCCCGTGAGTTTGATATTCGTTTCTTTGTGAGCGTAAATGAGAGGATAGTTTCCACAACGGCTATTAGCAGGCCAATTAACGCCTGAAAGGCTGGCATTATGGCCAAAGTAAGGCAATTTCTTATAGTGAGAAAGCACATCGTCTTGATATAAGACAGCGCCTTCTTCGAAATGGAGTTCAACGCCGCTTCTTATTACAAGACTTTGAATCCGATAAACGCCGACGGGAAGGATGACCTTCCCTCCTGATACAGAAGCGTCATCGATCGCTTTTTGAATGGCATCGTTATCATTATGATAACCATCGCCTTTTGCGCCATAGCGTGAATCCGTGACTAAAAAGTCTCGATTAGGGACAGCGAATGAATAAGGATTCGTACCTTCGGGAAGATCGCGCCAATTCTCTAATTCCACTCGATTTGAGAAACGTCCTTCGCTTCCTCGCGCGATGAATTGAGAAGAATAAAGATAATTTCCGTTTTTTGCCGCAGAAACACGGATACAATAATGGCCTTGGCTGTCTGCCGTCGTATCGCCAAGCAAATTTTTGGCGTTAAAAGTAGCTTTTCCTAGCAAATGGGGAAAAGTTCTGTAAAGTTGTATCTTCTCGTGTGGAGCGGCAACGCCTTCAAATGAAAGCGCGTTGTTTTTAGCACGGCACGAAAGTAGCGAAAAAGATTCTTCATGAAGCTCTTCTTGTTCAAAGCCGATTTTGTGAATTCGCACTTTTCCACCGCTAAGCATTTGTAGGCGAAAACCGGTTAGTCTTCCTTTTGCGTGAGGGAATGTGCAAAGCAAACGTTCGTAAGGATGTCCTGAAAAGTGAAAAATTTTTGATTGTGACAAAATAAAATCGGGGGACTCTTCGGTTGCATAAAAAAGCCGAAACGATAGAGGAGAAGAGGAATCAGCAACGATTTCAATGGTGTTTTTTACGCTTAGTTCAACATCGTAGATAGTTTCTTTAGCGAACGACAAGGTGCGGTTTTCCAAGACCGTACCGTTTGAAAAAGAGAAAAGCAGAGATTCTCCTTCTTTTTGAATCGAGCCTCCCTGACAAGTGAATGTGTTTAGCAATGCACCGGGACATTGAAAGTCCATTTCTTTTCCAATTTCGATATTGTCGACAAAAATATCGCCATGCCAACCTGGCGTTTCACACGTAAAGGAGAAATCGAAGCGTAACCCATATACTTCTTTAAGATTTTGATGACGCAGGAAATTAAAAAAGCAACGATTAAAACCGAAATTGGTTAAAACGATTGACTCCGACTCTTCTCCTTGGTTAGTCAACAGCGATACAGAAAGGAGCGGAAAAGCGATTAGAGCGTCATCTTTTGGATTAGGAAAAATTTTATTTTCCGATAAATCTTCGAAATATTGGGAATCGTGTATTCCATCGTACGCAGAAAAAGCGAAGCATAATAAAGGGGTGTCAACTAAAGAAACGGGTTTCTGGAAAAGGAGAGAAAAAGACAAAAACCCAGGCTTATTGCTGGTTTTCGTTACACAAAGTAATTTTCCTGTTTTTGCAATGAGATCATGAACAGGAGCAGGAATCGTGGCGTGGCTCTTCACGTTTTTATTTGCCACGAACGAAAACGAACAATCATCGAAGTCGATGAGAGTCCTTTTGCTGCCTATCAGCAACCTGCGATTTGATAATGAGCATGAAGCCATATTGAAACGGAATTAATTTGAAGATTGGAGAAATTATAAAAGAACGCAGGCACATATGCGTGCTGTATTTTATGAAGATAAGTTCCATTATGTTGTCATCGATTTCGATATTTAGCTACAAAAACGCAATTAAATTATCTTGTTTCTTTTGAGATGATAAAGACAAATCGGCACAGTTTTCCTTTGACATGTATAATCAAAGCATGCCCGCAATTCGTGTAGATGACCTTTGCTTAGGATATCAAAACAAAGGCGACACTGTAACCATCGCTTTGAATCACCTGAATGCTGTTTTTGAAGACGGCTTATTACACGTGATTGTCGGCTATTCCGGATGTGGCAAGACCACTTTGCTTCGCTGCATTGCCGGTTTATTACCGTATGATGGTCATATTTTCTTCGACAATGTTGACGTGAACGATATGCCCACCAAAGATCGAAGAATTTCTTACGTTACGCAAGAATACGCGCTCTATCCACACATGACAATTTTCGATAATATTGCCTTTCCCTTGAAAACCATGGGCGCAAAAGGCCCAGAAGTTCGTGAACGGGTTTATTCTATCGCCGAACGCTTTCGTATCTTTGACACCTTAAGCCGTAAGCCCAAACAACTTTCGGGCGGGCAACAACAGCGCGTTGCCTTGGCTCGTGCGTTAGTGAAAAAGCCCTCCGTTTGTCTCTTTGACGAGCCTCTTTCTAATCTTGATGAGCCAAATAAGAATGAGATTCGCCGCCAAATCAAAGAGACTGTGCACGAATATGGTTCTACAGCCATTTATGTAACGCACAGTCTTTCGGAAGCTATGTATCTTGCCGATACTTTGTTCGTAATGAATCAAGGTAAAATATCTCTATCAGGCTCTTCGCGTATGGTTTACGACTCCTCCGATCCGGTCATGCAATCATTAAAGCAAGGGAGCAGCGATCATGATTGAGTGGTATCACGAATATGAACAAAAGAGCCGACGGAAAATAATTTTGCTGTTGATTTCCTCCGTTTTTGTTTTGTTTTTGCTGATTGGCGTTATTACGTTTTTTCTGCTTCTCGTTCGCCGATCCGATTCTCTTTTTTGGAAGATTCTTGGAACTATTATTTTGATATTGCTCGTTTGGATGTTTCTTTATATCGTTGTAGACAACTTTGTTCCAGAAGTAAGACATCGAAAACGATTGCTCCTTCATCTGAATTCACCCAAGGATATTTATACCGGAGTCATTCAAAGTGTTGGAGCCAGTGAGACAATAGAAAAAGATATCAAAGGAAAAGAAGTGGTGCTGGAGACTATTCAAGGGACCAAGCATCTATTTTATGAAGACAAATTTGCTGATTCTGTTTTTTGCGAAGGGGAAAAAATTCAAGTAGAGGTAGGAGGGAGCTTAATCCTTTCTTATTGCAAAAAATGAATTTTAAACGGGTTTTCCATCATTGGTACATTTATGTTATATCCGCTATCGTCGTGACGCTTTTGTTTTCATGGGCCGTTTCGCTTGTTACGCGTCCGAGCAAAGAAGAGCGAATTCGCATCTGCCTTTCGTCATATGGAGCGAATCGAGCGGCATTAGTACAAGCCTTGCAGCAAAAAGCCCCTTCCTATTTGCGAGAAATCGATGTCGACACCATTGACTTAGATGCCAACGATTATTATCGCTTTTATGAAGTTTATGCCCCGAATGCCGACATTATTATTCTGCCTGAATTCAAAGCGAGAGAAGGGGTGGAAAAAGGAACGCTTCCTTTGAACCGGCAATACGTGCACACGTTAATTCCTGAATATGTGTCTCCTTTTTTTGAAGTGAACAGCGTTCCATATGGATTGATGGTATATGACTGCAAAGCAGCTATCGGAGGAGCGATTTCATATGTGGACTATGTGAAAGAAGGGAAAGAAGCAGCTTCCTATTTTGCTTTTTTTAATGAAAAATCGCTCCATGCAGGGGAATTAAACCAACAAGGCCGCGATGGGGATTTTAGCATATTAAAAGCATATTTAACTTTATGAAAACAAAACGTGCACCCACTGATTTCACTGCCGATTTGCTCCCTCATAATCGTTGGGAAGTATTTTGGGATGTCATCAAAATGCGGTGGCGTACCTTGCTTCTTATTGGCGCTATTCTATTCGCGTTCTTTCTGCCAACAATGTTGTTAATGGTCTTTCGCGATATCTATGCCATTAATCTGACGTTAGCAAAGGAACAAGAGACTATCAGCGAGGAACAGGCACTGTATTCTTCTCGCCTCGTTCAAAATGTCACGAATTTGCTTCTTATCCCTTCTCTCGCCATCTTTGGAATCGGAGTTGCAGGCACAGGGCGTGTTATCAGGGAGTTAGTCTGGATGGAAGGGGTTGTCTTCCGTGATGATTTTAATCTCGGTATCAAACAAAATTGGAAATACTCCTTTACGATCGGGGCGTTGTCGGGTCTAATGATCTTCTTAGCCAGTTTTACGCTAGGAAATTCCTCTTCGCAGATTCTTGGCATTCTTCCGCTGGTCATCAGTCAAATTTTCTTTTTGCCGGTTGCTTATCTCGTTTTGTCTCAAACGTTCGTCTATTCGCAAGGCTTTTTCCGCTATGTTGGTAACGGATTTCAACTTTATTTCAAAACGGCTCCGACTACGTTCTTGGCAACCCTTGTCATGATTGCCCCTGTTTTTCTCCTTTTGATAGGCAACCTTCTTTTAAAATATGGTCTTTTGATTTTTTGTAGTGTTTTTCTCTTTCCCTTACAAGAATTAGGATATTTTACATATAGTTGCTGGGTTTTCGATCGTTGCATTAATCAATATCAATTTCCTTCCATTGTCGATAAAGGAATTCACCGAAGAAACAATTCTATTTGATTTTGTCGCTTTTCTTAAAACCGCAGGAAAACGGAATCGAAAACAGTTTTTTCGTTTTGATAATTGTCTGGTTTTCCACGAATAAAGTGACTTGTAATCGGTGTTTTTAATCTTTGTAGCGCATTGATTCGTTTTTTTGCCAAATTCCAAAAGCGCGTAATCACAACAAGATAACGGAATATAATATCGAAAAATCGGTTAGCACCATTTTGGAATCCATCTATAATGAAACTAACTTATGACAATTATCAAAGGAGAAAGCTCTAGCTTTTTTAGAAAATATTCAAAGTTGGAAAGGAAAGATTTTCTTTTTTGCTATTTATTGGTCCTTATTCCGGTGGTGCAGTTTCTGATATTTTGGGTTTATGTGAACTTCGATAATATCCTCTTGGCCTTTCGCGAAGATTGGACGGGTGCCTTTACTTTTCGCCATTTTGAAGAAGTGTGGGCTGGCATTATAGGCAAAGATGTTTACGGATTTAATTTACTCGAGCTCATCGGCAAAAGTGTGTTGCTTTGGTGTTTAAGCAATTTAATTGTTTTCCCGATTTCGATCGCCACGACTTATGTGCTTTATCGAAGAGTTTGGGGCCATTACGCGTTTCGCGTCATTTACACCATTCCTAGTTTGGTGGGGGGTGTCATTTGGGTTGGCTTAACCAAAATAGTTTGCGAATGGAATGGCCCGATCATTTCTGCGCTTTCCTCTATGGGTGTTCATTTTGATTATGCTGCTTCCACACAAGGTCTTTTTGGTTCCTATTCGACTGCTTTCCCTACCATCTTCATTCTTAGTTTTGTACTTGGAATCGCAGGCGGCAACGTTATTATTACAGGCGCTTTTTCTCGTACTCCAGCGGACTTGATTGATGCAGGTAAATTAGATGGGCTTGGCTTTTGGGGCACGTTTTGGCATATTGAGTTGCCGTGCGCTTGGCCAACGATTTCGACTTTGATGACGGTCTCACTGTGTTCCATCTTTGTCGCTGACAGCAATTTCTTTTTGTACTCCAATGGTACTGGCGCTTATGGATTGGCTAATATGGGCTACTATCTTTATTCTTTGACTTTCCGTATTTCACAAAGCACAGCGTTGGTGCGTCCATATGGATACCCGGCCGCAATCGGAATTTGCGTTACTTTGATTTCGGTTCCAGTGGTTCTTTTAGGCCGCAAATTACTTGATAAAATCATGGAAACCGTGGAGATCTAATTATGAAAACCACACAAGCGTTGCAAAAATTTCGACGAAAACCGACCAGTGAAAAAGTCACGCTTTGCCTCTTTTTTGTGTTTTTTGTTTTAATGGCCTTCATTTATATCTACCCCATCCTGTTTTGTTTTTTGTCTACCTTCAAAACCAATGAGGATTTTTACGATGCGCAAAGCGGATTCTTGATTTGGCCAGCCCACCCTCAGTTCGATACATGGAGCCACATTTTTGAAGAATTCACCTTTGGCGGATTCAATTTTTGGACGATGCTATGGAACTCGATTTGGTTCACTGTGCTTAAACTTTTTTGCACAACTGCCTGTTCCATGATGCTCGCTTATGCCGTAGCTCGCTATCGTTTCCCTGGCAGGGGATTGCTCTATGCGACCGCCATTTTTGTCCAAACAATACCCATTTTTGGGTCTGGATCGACTGCATATAAACTGTTTGACGCTTTGAACATGGTCAACAATCCTGCGTTGTTTTGGATTGCTTGGTGCAGCGGTTTTGATATGACTTTCATCATCCTCCATGGTGTTTTTAAGGGAATCAGCAAGTCTTATAGTGAATCGGCAAAAATTGATGGTGCTAGTAACGTACGAATCTTATTCTCCATTATGATTCCTCTTGCTGCCCCTACCATCATTGCCTTGTTGGTGACTGATTCCATCGGGGTTTGGAACGATTACGCCACCATCCAAATATATTTAAGAGATTACGCCACCATCGCTTATGGACTTTATTGCTTTCCCAATGAAGTGCAGTATGCTACCAATCCAAACGCTGTGTATTATGCTGCCATGTTAATTTCCATGCTCCCGGTAGCAATTCTTTACGCCTGTAATCAGAAGATTATCATGACCAACATCACTGTAGGAGGGCTAAAAGGATAATATGGCCATTCATAAATATGCCTATGGCGCCCCTTCGCTCGGTTTCTATCGCATCGAAGGAAAAGATCACAAATTAGGAAAAAATCTCCAAACTTTGGCGGGATATCGGCAATATCGTTCGATAGGTTTTGACACCCTTTCAATTGATGATTCGCCGTGGGAAGCTTATCGAGGAGAACCATTTGCAACTTCTCATCTAAAACATGAAATGGATTTGGCTAAAGCAGTAGGGCTAAGCCGAGTCATCGTTTACGATGCTAGAATTTATGAACTGTCTTTTGCTACAACAGGTTTGGTTGGAGCGGGAAAGAAATTTTCTTCTGAGCAAGCGCTTGAAGATTATTTACGCGACTGTATCAAAGATTACTCACGCCATCCTTTGTTTGCTGGCGTGAAAGTACGAGATGAACCTTCAGAAGCTTATTTCCTCCCTATCAGTGAAATTGTGAAAGCGTTTCAACGCATTGATCCCCATCTGTACGTCCATTGCAACTTATTGCCTTTAATGGGCGGCCTTTCTTCTCTTTACGATCGCCGCGCTGACTCTGATAGCAATGAAGATTTGGAAATACATTATCGGCATTATCTTGAAATGTTTTGCCAAATGGTTCCTTTGATGAACCTTTCAGTTGATGATTATCCTTTCCGAGCGACACCGGAGGAAGGGAAATCGATTTTATTTCGTTATTTTACGTGTTTAGAGATTTTTGCTGAAGTAGCGAAAAAATACGGAAGGGAAACAACATTTGTTATTCAGACTTCTTCGATGTTTTATCATGATTTTCTTGCCATCACACAAGTGGGGGAGAAAGAAATTCGCTATCAATATAATTGTTGTCTTGCTTTCGGCATTCATTCCATCGTTGCGTGGACCTATTCTCGCTATTTTTTCAATTCACACGAAGGAGAATATTATCCCGACGATTCCGCGATGATTTTTACCGATGGAGAAAAAACAGAACGCTATGATGCTTTAAAACGAGTTATAGAAGAAAACGCGCCATTTGAAAGCATTTATTCTCCATTCCAATATGACGATTCTTACATTTTGGGCGAGCGGACTTTTTTGCAGAATGTGAAAAGAACACCTTTTCCGGAGATGAAAGTGTTGAGTTCCACTCCTCTTTTAGTCAGCCGCTTATTGGATTCTAGCAATGGAAGGGCGCTTTATGCTCTTGTGTCTTTGGAAGACCCAAGCAAAGAAACAGACGATGGTATGATTTCCGTTTCCTTTCCGAACGACGCCAATGTAGATTGCTACTATAAAGGCAAAAAGAACAATCAGTTTTTTACTGCTCGTCAGGGGAAATGCGTCCTTTTACCCGGCGAAGCAGTCTTTTTATTAATGGACGCGTCAAAAAGAGAAAAGGAGAATGTATGAATCCAAAACGACGAGCAAAAGCAACCGGCCTATTTCTGATCGGTATTTTTGCCATGACCGCATGCCAAAAGAAAGCTGACAATGGCAGCGAAGAAAAGACCATTTATTGCAAATTATACAAAGGCGGCTATGGCGATGAGTGGCTTCGCGAATTGGGGAAGCAATTCGAGAAGACTTTTGCCAAAGAGGGATATCGTTTCCGCCTGCTTGATCCGTCGGTTGACAATCAGGGTGATGCGATGGTGCAAGAAATGTATCAAGGATACAACCGAAATAAAGTTGATTTATATTTTTCTGGAACCATTCTCCCATATAAAGCGGTGGCGGATGATTATGGCTGTGTCGTGGATGACATTACGGAAGGCGTATATGGCGCAAAACCCATTCGTTTCGATGGTAGTGAGGAAGAAACAACCATTCAGGATAAATTAACCGATGGTTTCGATCCCTTTTGGTATAAATATCAAGGAAAGTGCTACAACTTTGTTTACGAAAAAGCGGTCGGCGGATTGCTTGTTAACACCAAGAAATTGGAAAAATTTGCCTCCTATGGTGCTATCGTGCCAAAAACAACAAACGAGCTGTACCGCGATTATAAAATCATCATGGAACACAATATCGATTCTATTAAACCGATGTCTTTCCTTGGCCGCCAGCCTGGTTATTCGCAGCATTTGCAATACGCAGCAGTGGCGCAATATGGCGGAATCGATTATTGGAACCAATTGATGTCCTATCGCTCTCCTGACTATAGTGACACAAATCGCCAATATCGCTTCGAAGATGGCTATGAGTTGTTCCATGACAAAAGCTTATATGAGATGTACAAAGCGATGTACGCTTTTTACGATCCCAAGACGATCGCTCCCGGTTCCGTCCAAGCCACTATTTCACAGGCACATTCCTATATCACCAAGGAGAAAGGCGGTTCCGTTTTCTTGTTCGACGGCGACTGGGCATATAACGAAATCCGTAATAATTTTCAAGGCAAAGTAAATGATCTTGCTTTTATCAATGTTCCGGTCATTAGTGCGTTGGGAACGAAATTATGGGGCAAGAACACAATACATGGCTATAACGAAGAAAAATGTGAATCCATTTTGAGACGCTGCATCGATTTGTCCGATGAAGGAAAGGACGAAAAAGAAATTGCTGAGACTGTGAATGGTGACTCATCGTTAAACGCTTCTATTACGGAAGAAGAGGCGCTTGCGGTCTCTAAGGCACGTGGGATTTATGTCAATCGCGGTTCGACAACGGGCATGTGTTATATCGTAAAGGATTCTCCACACAAGGATATTTGCTATAAATTCTTGCGGATGTTCGCAAGTGATGATTGGGCGGGCAAATACAAAGAAATTGCCCATTGTGTTTCCCCGTTTGATAGAACCGGTTATTCAAACGCAACCAACCCTTTTGATCAAGGGAACAATGCCATAACGACTCACGTCAATCGGACCGGAATTTGGTTTTATCCAAAATCGTTACGTCAATTAACCGGTCCTTTTGGACTGATACCTGATGAGATGTCCACCTTGGCTTTAACGTTCTTTCAACAAAATAAGAGCGCTTATAACGACGATAACGTTTTACAAGATGAGTCTATTTACGAAACCGCTGCCAAAGAGTGGTTCGAAAAAGAATACAACGCCATGAAGTCGAGCTGGTCTAGTTATATGGGTGATTACACAGCTGCCGATGTGGTGGAATCTGACTAAGACTGAGGAGGCAGAAAGATGTTCAAACATAGTCGCTTTGCTTTGAGGACTGGCGTTATTGTCCTTTCTTTTGGTGCAATAGCATTGTCTGGTTGCGCAAAGCCTTCGTCACAAACTGATTTTGTCCTTTTGCTACGCAAGGACATCGGCCATACTTCGAAAGTCGGTCAAGCAATCGATCTCGATCGTTACGTCGAGGCAACTTATTATCAAGGTGCTACATATCGAGTGTCCTTTCAAGGAGTAAGCGAAGACTTGTCGAGTCATATTTACTATCCGCAAAAAGCCGGTCAATATGATTTTACTTACTCAAACGTTGGAAAAAGCGTCGATTTTTCAATTGATGTATCTCCAGTTGATATGAATCTTACGTTAAACGAGACGCCGCTTAGCGTTTTAGTCGGGAGAAGCATGAGCGATGAAGACATCATAGCGGAAGCGGCTGCATTAGCCTCTCCATTAGACGCAACGATTTCTCTTGATCACATTGAATATCGGCCTTTTGTTTTTGATGAAGGCGGCCCCAAAGGAGAGTGGCGAACTTATGAACATGACGAAGGCGTTACAACTTTTGCCGATGCGGGCTTCTATCGCGCGTACATCAAAGCAACATCAGGAGAACAAAGCATCATATCTCCCTATTCTTTAATCGCATTAACTTCTAGAAATAATGGCAACTCCATTGTGCTAAAAGACAAGAATGGTGGTTATATCAGTAATTCGATTGTCACATCGCCTGACGATGAACATCTTCTATATCTTCCGAAAGCGAGCAGCGATGGTGCAGGAGCTTATGCCATATTGAATCATGAATTTGCATGGGGAGAAGGAATTTCTTTGACCTTTAAAGGAAAAAGCTTGCCACAAATCGGATTAAGAATTTCGGCGGGGGAGAGTGCGAAGAACCCATATTCTTTGGGCAACGTCAAAGGATACATTATGTCATTAGAAACCCCGTGGCCAAGCGATGTTGCAGTTCATGGGCCAAATGGTTTATCCGATACGATATGGCAAAGTACATTTTGGCTTGGCCCACATTTTGGAATGAATGATTTCCAATCGGACAAATACTATAAATTCACAACCGAAATGTCTCAAGTGGGACAAGAAGGAAGTGACGGCCGCATGGGAAAGCATTATTCCATCAATGTTTATGAAATCACTGATTATGGACTTCCTAGTGAAAGCGCAAAATTAATCTACGTTGATCCCGGATATGGTTGGATGGATGCAGCCACCAAAGATACTGGAGTTTATTTTGGGCTGTACGCTTCTAAAACCAGCGACTGCTTTGTGAAAGTGGAGTATGAAAAACAACAAATCGAAGATAATGTCTATCTTTATAACGGCTATTCGAATTCCGATGTGTCAAAGCGCGAAGTTTATTTATCTCCATTAAGTCAAAGTATAGGAGGGGCAGACAATCCTGGTGTCAGCGCACATGGTGGTTATCTTGCGTTTGATGGCGAATACGGTCTCGGATCAACGGCTACTTTTGACTTTAAAGGAAAAAATATTCCCGATGTCGCTTTATTTTGCGATTCCGTTTCAGGGCCGACGGGCGGGAAAGGCATCTATCTTTCCGCTGGCGAAAAAGGCAGTTTCTTTGAACGGGCTTTTGCTGTGAATGGACCAAGTCGCTTGGATCCAGGAAGTTCTCAAGGAATCAGCAATTATTCTTCAATGGGGTTTAATGGCCTCTTATCTTTGGATGGATCCAGCCCTTTTGGCTATGCTTCCTTACAAGATGATATTCATTATCGCTATGTCGTTTCGAGCAAGGAAAGCAAGGATGGTCAAGTTTGCATTGTGCTTAGTCTTTACGACATCGGAGACGAGAAGAATTGGCAACGACTCGGTTATCGCGAATTCACGGTGCCTTATAACGAGACTCTAAGTGGCAAAATCATTGCTTACGGAGGCTTGATGCGCGGTGCCCATTTTATCTACCATTCAATTAATGAGGTGGAAGAGAGCGTTGAAGAACCTGAACGGATCTCCTTTTCTTCTCCTTCCTTTTCATTGATGAAAGGTACTACGGGCTCTTTGCCTCTAGAGGGAGGCGAAGGGTTCAATGTCACTTGGATTTCACAAGATGCCAATGTTGCAAAAGTTCAAGATGGTGTGGTTACTGGCGTGGCCGTCGGCAATACAAAAGTGATTGCAAAAATAGGGACAAAAGAAGCTTCTATCGAAGTGAAAGTAATAGAAAACCCTGCCTTTCCCGAATTAGAGCCTGAACATGTATACTACCGCGCCAAAGAAACATCGACGGGGGAGGTAACGATTCTTGGCGGAACGGCAGCAAATAAAACGGATTTGTCTTATTTGGCAATTCCCAATGTTTGTGAAAGAGGTATGACACTGGAATTGGACTTCCAAGGAAAGAACATTCCAAGTTTTTGCTTCTTTGCGGACTCGTTAGACGGCCAACCGATTGGCGGCGGAACGGGAATATTTGTGCGCAATTCTGCCTTTGATGAAAGCTTCACTTGGGCGGGAGACAGCGCATCATCGCTTCGAAATGCTTACGAAAACGCGACATATGTTTGCGGGCCAATGCGCTGGGCGCCGAATCGTTCCGGTGATATTTGGTGGCCAGGAAATTACATCATTACGGATGGCGCCAATGGCACAAGCTGCATTAGTCGGAGCCAATTAAATGAGACGAATGACTATCACCTAAGTGTTTCGATTGATGGCTATAGTCGAAAAAACGGCTCTTTCACCATCCGTTTCGTGCTTCAAAATAAAACTGATAATACTAGCCGGACCTTTGTGTCTTCTGGTAACTATTATGGCAAATACCCCGGTGTGCGCTTTTCTTCCGTCAACACCAATCTTCTGCTGTACGGACAAGAGGTAGACATTTCTTTCCGCTATTCTTTACAAAAGAGCACCATCGGGCCGGAGCCGGAAGAACCGACCATCGAAGAAAATTTTCAAGACGAGACGCTAGACTCGAATCTTTTGATTCCTTCTAACAACGCATTGACAATTCAAAATGGCGTTGGAATTTATTCAACCAGCGGTTGGACGGATTACCTGGGAGGCAAGTACCCATATGAATCTTGGGAACTTTCTTTCACGGCTCGATATCATTACAACAACGGCGGTAGCGGATTGATGTTGTTATTTGGCAGAGATTCGTCAGCTATCGATTTGACCGGTCCAGTCATTCAATTTGCTCCCAATCAGATTTTTTATACCGAAAACTGGTTTGCTAATCCAGTAGGAGGGACGCTTTATCTATCCCATACTAAATTTGAGGAAGAATTTGTGGAGGTGACGGTAAAAGCGCATTTGAACGGAATGGTTGAAGTGGCAATGGGGTCGCAGCACTTTACCTTGAACGGCATCAAGACTGATGGCTATGTCGGTTTTATCATGGGTGGCGGTGGAGAAAATCCGCAGTCGGTAGAATTTAAGCATCTTTCTTTAAAAAAGTTAGCGGAGGATTAATGATGAAAAAAACGACGGCTTTTGCTTTGCTGGCAACATTTCTAATTGGTGGATGTACCAATAACGAAACAGCCATAGATTCAAGCAAATTGCATCTTTCGGCAGACGCGTCTCCATTTGATTTATTTGGATATTATTCTACTTCCGATGGTTATTACAACTTGGATGGAACGCGTGTCAAACTGGATGAATCTCATCTTACTTTAGACGACTTCAAACGTTATAAAGAAGCGGGGATGAATACATTTCTTTGCCAATTTGAATCTTTTTATTGGGGCGAGGAAAAGAACCAAGATTATGAAACATCTAATTTAAAGAAGTGTCTTGATCTTTGCCAAGAAGCAGGAATTGAACATTGCTACGTCCTAGACTATCGGTTTATCCATCTCACTGAACTTGAGACGCCGATTTATTCCGAAGCTCCGGGCGACTTTTTAGCCAATCGACAGTTCGTTGATCAAAAAGCGTTGGATGAATACGTTACGATGTGCATGAAAGATTACTCATCTCACCCCGCCTTTGCCGGTGTGATTCTTCGTGACGAGCCAAAATACAGCATGTTAGAGCGCTGCGCTGAAGTTTATCGCAGCATTAAACGAGTCTGCCCCAAAGCAGAGCCGTTCTTAAATCTTTTTCCTCTTTACGCTACGCAAGCTTCGCTTACGGATGACCCGCTTCACGAAACCCGCGAAGAGAGCTATCGCAAATACTTGGAAAAATTTGTAACTTTGGCGAAACCAGATACTTTGTCGGTGGATTCTTACCCCTTCCGCGAAAGCACAACAAGTTATCGAATGGAAGAACATCATATGGCCGGTATTCAGATTTTTATGGACGTGTGCAGAAAATATTCCATAGAACCAACTTGTGTTGCATCCAGCGCCCAAATGTATAAAGGCGGAATGCCCGATATCGTTAAGCCTCAATCGCCTGATATGCAGTGGCAAGTGAATTTTTATATGGGCATGGGCGTGAAACGGATAGGCTATTATACCTATTGGCGTTCGCCGCACAATGCCAAAGATGGTGAGTTTTATCCTGACGGGACTTCTTTTGTCGACACTTACGGAAAACCAACCTATCTCTATTACGACATGCAGACGATTCATGAAGAAATGCAGAATCTTTCTTCTGTCATCCGAAAATTCTCCTATCAAACTTCCACAACGTTGCTCTTTCCGCCAAGCGCTTATTCTACGAGCTACTTGAACATGGAGAACGCAAATTTTGAATTGGTAAACGAAAAAGACGTTCACGCAAACGAAGGCAGTGCATTGTTTTTAAGCGAGCTAAAAGACGACTCCGGAAACCATCTTTATGCTTTGATGAATGCTGCCAATCCCTGTTATGAAAGAACGGGGCAAGCAAATTTAAGCACCGATATCAGCATTCGCTTTGAAAATTGTGATGCAGCGCTGGTTTACTATCGTGGTAAGAGTAGATACCAAAAACTGCAAAATGGAGTTTATTCGACCCATCTAGAAGCCGGTTTTGCTGATTATATTATCCCTTTCCAAAGCGATGAATGATGTTTTAAGATGAAAAATCATAGTAGTGTTCTATTTCAGGTGATGTGAAACAAAATCGATAGCCAGGGAACCCAGGGATGCAACCCCCTAGGGGTTCAAGGAGGGAAGGAAGAGAAGGCAATCGCGTCAAGCCAAGCGAATCGGGAATAAAACAGAAAGGAAGGAAGAGGGCCATCCCGATTGGTAAAAGTTATTTCATCCGTTTTGGTGAAAATTATCTTGCACTTAACATAATATATGAAAAGGGTACACGGTGAAAGGGGGTGGTGCGGAGAAGGAATTCATATCGCTAGGGAACTCGAGTTCCAAATAGTCTACATACTGTCGGGGGATTTCGCCGTCCAGCGCGTATGCAGGG
>Ga0256406_1002222_pt1 | contig 28240 bp, 35 predicted proteins | sample RumenRJG_03DNA_FD_185986 | JGI IMG/M metagenome (GOLD analysis project Ga0256406, IMG submission 185986) | Bovine rumen microbial communities from Lethbridge, Alberta, Canada - RJG_03 | ecosystem: Host-associated > Mammals > Digestive system > Stomach > Rumen | place: Canada: Alberta | collected... | reverse complement strand
CGTAGCGCCTCATGAAATAGCTATTGGGGGCTGATGTCGTACTGGTCCACACGGAGGGGTCGTAGTCTATGTGGAACACGAGAAAGCCTGCAGGCACATAACCCTTGCCATTATAGTTGCCACTGCCCATCAGGTCCCAATTACCTACCAGTCCCTTTACAGAACCACTATAGAAATCGGGCATACCAAAGCAATGGGTATATTCATGACAGATAGTGCCGAAGGGGGAGCAGTTGGTTGATATCGCCATCGTCATTCCAGTCGTACTTTGCCCAGTCAATGTCGCGCTTCTTCAACTCGTCCACGATATCGTCGACAAAAAACTGCGAGTTCTCGTCGTCGTACGCATCTTCGTCCATAGAATACAGGGAAAATGTTATGGAAATATCGCAGGCGACATATTGTTAAACTACCTTAAAGTTTAAGGTAAATCGCTTGCGATATAACTTTTTATTCATACCTTTGCATCGTGAACGATATAAATCACATAAATAACAGTTGATTTTCCAACACAAAACATTATTATATATGGCAAAGATTTATGATTTCAAGGCTCAGACGAGCAAAGGCAAGGAACTGGATTTCGCTCAGTTCGAGGGTAAGGTGCTGCTGATAGTCAACACAGCCAGCAAGTGCGGATTCACACCCCAGTTTGCAGGACTGGAGGAGATGAACCAGAAGTACAAGGACAAGGGACTGGTGATTATCGGTTTCCCCTGCAACCAGTTCAAGGAGCAGGATCCTGAGGGCGACGCAAAGATTGAGGAGTTCTGCCAGGTAAACTACGGCGTGACCTTCCAGATTATGAAGAAGGGCGACGTCAACGGTCCTGATGCCCAGCCCATCTTTGAGTATCTGAAAGCGCAGGCTCCCACCGAGGAGTACAAAGGTCTGAAGGCCAAAGCCGCCAAGACCCTCTTCAAGGCTATCAGCAAGAGCGTGGAGAAGGACAGCGACATCAAGTGGAACTTCACCAAGTTCCTGATTTCTAAGGACGGCGAGACCATCAAGCGCTATGCGCCTACCACAGAGCCCAAGGACTTTGAGAAGGACGTGGAAGCAATGCTGGATTAGTTAAGAGTTAAGAATTAAGAGTTAAGAGTTATGCATGAAGAGTTAAGACTTGACAAACAGATATGCTTCCGTCTCTATACGGCGGCACGTCTGATTACCCAGGCCTACACGCCGTTGCTGAACGAGTTGGGTATCACCTATCCGCAGTACCTGGTGCTGATGGTGCTCTGGGAACAGGATTCGCAACCCGTGAACGACATCGCCCACCGGCTGTTGCTCGAGACGAACACCGTCACTCCCCTACTCCAGCGCATGGAGAAACTGGGTATCTTGGTTCGCCAGCGCGGCAAGGAGGACAAGCGCCAGCAGATAGTATCGCTGACGGATAAAGGCAAGGCGATGGAAGAACAGGCATATGCCATCATCCCTGCTGGCATGGGTAAAGAGTTGCGCGCCTGCCCCTTCCAACTGGACGACTATGTCAAGTTTGCCAGCGAACTCGACACTATTATTGAAACACTAAAGAATAAAGAGAAATAAATTATGGCACAAAAACGATTCCATAGATATTTCAAGACACCAGGACTGCCGCTCTACTGGATCATCATCGCCTACATCATCATTGGGTGGTTCTTTCCCGTGATAGGTCTGTTGGCACTCATCTGTATGATTGGTCCCGTGGTGACGAGCATCTACAAGGGACGCTGGTGGTGCGGACACGTATGTCCCCGCGGTAATATGTACGACCGGCTGCTGTCAAAGTACTCACCCCACCGCGAGATACCCAGATTCGTGCGCACCTTCGGCTTCCGCCTGTTTATGGTGTTCTTCATCTTCGGCATGTTCGGCATCCAACTGACATTCACCGTGCCCTGGAGTGAGGGCGGACTGGCCATGTGGAGCGGCATAGGACGCGTATTCTGGACGATTATCGTGATGACCACCATCGTAGGCATCATCCTGTCGTTCATCTACGCCCCACGCACCTGGTGCTCGTTCTGTCCCATGGGAACCATCTCCAACTGGGTAGCACCCAAGAAGGCGCCGATGCCCAAGGCATTCACCAATATCCACGTGTCGAGTGCCTGTCAGATGAAATGTAAGAGTTGTGCGCGCGTCTGTCCGATGCAGCTCACCCCCTACGATTCCCGCGGACAGGAAGCCGGCTATCTGCATCCCGACTGTATCAAGTGCAGCAAGTGTACACTAGCCTGTCCCACGAAGATTATGACATTAAGACATTAATTGTGAGAGCAACGCCTCACAACCTTCAAGTACATCGCGCCAGGTGGCTTCGAAGTCGCCCGTATACCACGGGTCGGCTACGTCACCTGGCCGATTGGTATAATCCATCAGCATACGGATTTTCCCCTCAGGGTCGCCCCCGCTGATGGCACGCATATTACGGATATTCCAACTATCCATACCTATCAGCAGGTCGTAGCGGCCGTAGTCCAGACGCGTCATCTGTCGGGCCGTCTTGCCCTGACAACTGATAGCGTGCTCAGCCAGTTTTCTGCGGGCAGGCGGATAGACGCTGTTGCCTATCTCCTCGGTCGAGGTGGCAGCCGACTCAATCAGGAACTGCTGCGCCACACCGGCTTTCTCCACCAGGTCCTTCATCACAAACTCCGCCATCGGACTGCGACAGATATTGCCGTGACAGACAAAGAGTATTCTGTATTTCTCCATCGTATTCTTTCCTGAGGTCTCGCTTACTTCCTCACAATCACGCTACCGCTGGCCTGATGGGTGGCCAGAATCAGCACCTCGGCAATCTGCACGTGCTCAGGCGCATTGGCAGCATAGACAGCCACGTCGGCAATATCATCGCCCGTAAGGGGTTTGATGCCTTTATAGACATTGGCAGCACGGTCGCTGTCGCCGTGGAAACGGATATTACTGAAGTTGGTCTCTACCAGTCCGGGCTTCAGGTTGGTCACGCGCACGGCAGTATTGGCCACATCGATGCGCAGTCCGTCGGAGAGCGCTTTCACGGCAGCCTTCGTAGCGCAATACACGTTGCCGCCAGCATAGGCAGCATCGCCAGCCACCGAACCGATATTGATGATGTGTCCGCTATTGCGTGCCACCATACCAGGCACCACCAGACGCGTCATCGTGAGCAGCCCCTTGATATTGGTGTCGATCATCGTCTCCCAGTCGTCGGGGTTGCCCTCATACTCAGGTTCCAGTCCCAGCGCCAGTCCGGCATTGTTCACCAGCACGTCAATCTGCTGCCACTCTGCGGGCAGTTCCTGGATATACTTAGCAGCCTTCTCGCGGTCTCTCACGTCGAAAGCCAGCGTCAGCACTTCACTACCCTTTTCCGTCAAAGCCTTTCGGATTTCATTCAGACGGTGTTCGTTTCTTCCCGTCAGAATCAGTCTGTCACCATTTGCAGCGAACTTCTTTGCACAGGCGAGTCCAATTCCGCTTGTCGCACCTGTTATCAATACTACCTTATTCATAAAAAGCGATTATAGTTTTTGTTTCGGAGTACAAAAATACGAAAAAAATGAGTGACAGCATCATTCCTGTCGATTTTTTTGCATTTTTTTCCATTCGCTGACGGCGGCGCGGTTGAACACGATGGTATCCGAACGGGTGATGGAACCAGCGGCAAAGTAGCCCATACAGCCACCCGTGATATTGCTGCGCGGATTGGCGCCGTGATGCTGTCCCCTGCCCAACTGATACAGATAGTCGTACACCTTGGGATCTACGGTCATCAACGTCACGCACACGCTGTCGCCATCGTAGAGGATACGCTTCCAGTTCTCCTCCTTGTCATCATCCATATCCTTTTCGCTGACGAGCATCCAGTCCAGGAAAATCTGGCCCGGCGGACAGCCGCGGTCGTCCATCAGGTCCCAACTGTAGGGAGCCGTCTGGCGTGTGTTCTCCAGATGCGGATGGTGCGAGATACGATGCATCCTGATCCAGAAATAATTACGCACGTCGGGTTCCGGGTCCACGCCCCACAATTCGAAGCAGAGCATACGCTGCCCCATCATCGTGACCCACGAGAACTCTGACGACGTGACAGGGGCGGCAGCAGGCATCGTGGCCGAAGCCTCGTAGTGCTGTCCCTCGAAATCAACCTGCATCTGATAGGTCTTCCCTACCTCGCCAGCGACAGACGAATAGTAGCAGTCGGCCGCAGCGTCGTAGGTCAGCGGCGTCGACGTGACGCCATCAGTCATCACGACATCAGCGCCAGGCAGACAATGCGCATGAACGGAGTCAGTCACGGCGCGGGTGCGACTGATAACGACCGTACGGCCCTCGTTGGTCACCTTACCCTCAATCACCACCACAGGCGCCTCATCACGGAATTCAAAGTCAATCTCCTTGGTGCAGGCCGTCAGGGCCGCAACGCATATAATCATGTATATAAGCTGTTTCATCTCTTAATATTTTAGGGTGAACGATACAGAGGGCACAATACCAAAGAGCGAGGTCTGCTCTACCTTGGTGCCCGAGGCCTTCTTGTCATCGTTGGTAAAGCGGATGACATAGGGATTGTAGCGGTTGTAGGCATTGTATACGCCAAACGACCAGATATGGGTCGCCTTACCGTGCCTACGGGTGTAGTTGGCGCTGAGGTCCAGGCGGTGGCAGGCAGGCGCGCGATAGCCGTTGCGCTCGCTATAGGAGAAGAACGTAGAGCCGTCCATATCATACTTAGCCGACGGGGCGCTCAGGGCCTGACCCGTGTTGTAATGCCAGGTAGCAGCCAGGTCCCACGCAGGCGACAGCTGGTACATACCCACGATGGAGAGGTCGTGGCGACGGTCGTTGGACGCCGTGTACCAGCGTCCGCCGTTGATACCCTCAATCTTGTTTTCCGACCACGCCAGCGTGTAGGATATCCATCCCGTCAAAGGACCATTGTTCTTATGGGCACAGAGCTCCAGTCCGTAGGCGCGTCCCTTACCGCCCAGGATGAGTCGTTCCACCTCTATCTCCGAGTAGAAGAGTTTGCCGTCGCGATAGTCATACACATTGCGTATGGTCTTATAATAGGTCTCGGCCGAGAAGTCGTAGGCGCCATCCCTGGTCACACCCGTCCAGCCCAGCGACACCTGGTCGGCCTGCTCGGGCTTCACGATATTACTCGACATGAGGTAGCGACTGAACGGCATCGACATCGACCCGTTGTTCAGGGCATGCACATCCTGCGACGTGCGACTGTAGCCTATCTTCAGGTTGTGCTGGTCATTAAGACTGATCTTGGCACTGAGGCGCGGCTCTATGTCGGCATAGGTCTTCACGATATGCGTGCTGCCAGGATTGGTGGTTTCGGTGATGTTGCCGTCGGCATCAATCTGATAGTAAGGCGCGCCACCCAGGGCCGAGAAGAGGTGCAGACGGGCACCGGCCTGCAACTGCAGGGCTGGACTGATTTTCCAGTCGTCGCCAATCCACAGGGCTCCCGTCAGGGCATTACGCTTCTCGCACTCGTGGAGCAGCACCATATCCCATTCGGCCGACTTCACCTGCAGGTAGGTAGCCTCCAGTCCGTAGTTCACGTGATGGCGGTCGCTGGGCATCCACGTCTGCTGATGGTTCAGCGTGGCATGACGGATAAAGCCCTTCGACGTATAGTCCATGCTCATCACGTTCATACCGATATTGCTACTGAAGTCGCTGTATATCAAGCGGGTATTGGCATAATGACCGTCGTGGAACGTATGCAGCCAGTTGGCCGCAGCGGCCGTATTACCCCATTTCATGTACATCATATCCTCCAGTCCCATATTGTCGAAACCATGGAAGAACGAGAGTGCCAGCACATCTTTCTGCGTCAGGTGGAAATTCAGGCGCACGTTGGCATCATAGAAATGCATCGTGCTGTTCTTGTAATCATCGGAAGCCTTCAGAAACAGGTCCAGATACGAGCGTCGGCCAGAGACGAGGAATGACGATTTGCCATCCTGCATGGGGCCCTCTGCCATCACCTTTGCCGACAGCAGACCGATGGTGCCGCCAAAATGATAGTCGTGCATGTCGCCCGAGCGCGTGCTGATGTCGAAGACGGATGAAGAGCCGCCACCAAACTGTGCCGGCACCATACCTTTATATAATGCGCCACTCATCAGGGCGTCATCGTTGAACGTAGAGAAGAGGCCCATCAGGTGACCGGCATTATAGACCGTGGCACCATCAAGGAGTATCAGGTTCTGGGCAGCCGTACCGCCGCGTACCTGATAACCGCCCGAGCCTTCGCTCTCGCTCTTCACGCCGGGCAACAGTTGCAGACTTTTGATGATATCTTTTTCGCCAAAGAGCTGGGGCACCTTGGCCAGCGTGGCTATCTCCACTTTCTCCACGCCAATCTGTACCTCGTCCACGCGTTTCTGTGCCGAACGTGAGGTAACGGTCACTTCCTGCAGCGTCTTCTCTCGCGCTATATCGGGCTCTTCCTGGCCCATGCAGGGAAGTGGTGCCACGGCCACCGCCGCAGCTGCAATCCTAAAAACCAACTTTCTTACCTTTTTCATCTTATTGTTTTCTGTTTGACGCTGCAAAGTTACATATTGTTACGGGGATTACCAAACATTTGGGATAAACAGCACGAATTTGTGACGAATGGACGGATATTGAGATAACTAATGGCGTAATGAAGCGAGTATACATTGTTCATCGTTTTGAAATGCATTTCAATTTGAGTATAGACGAACGGTAGTTTGCGTATAGGCACACCATCATTTGGGTATAGGCGAACGATAGAAAGGTGCCGTTTTTCTCCCTGTTACCCTTAGGCTTTCTCCCTGCGAACCATAATGTTTCCCCTGCGAGGCCTAATATCCGACAGCAAAAGCGGTTACGGTTACAACTGTAACCATGTAACCGCAGAGGTAAAAAGAACAACTACAAAAATGTCATATCATACTGATATTTAGCTGCTTACAATAACGCATAATAGTCAAAACAACAAAACTGGTTACATGGTTACAGCTGTAACCATGTAACCAGTTTCCATTGTCCTAACTCGAACGCCTCGTTCAAAGCTTTGTTATTCTGAAAGTACAGCGGTCGCTTCCCTTGAGAATCGTATTCTCAATCCGAACCTCGAAATGGCTATCTGGTTCAAGTTGCGACAAGATATATAGGATGCTCTGTCGTGAGCACTCACATTGCTGCGGATGGTTTCTCAGCCCACATTTTACTTTAGGGCACGTACATTCCAGATAACTCAGTTCATAAATCTTTCCTGGCTCAATCACCCTACCCGTATAGGACTTGCTGTTGTACCCTTCCGTATAGATCCTGTCAAAATCCCCATTATACTTGGCATATATTTGCTTATGTATCTGGAGAACATGATCCTTTACACATTCGATGGCTTCTTCTCTATAGCATGCAATCATTTCATTCATATAGTGTTTATTGTCTTTTATTGTTCCAGCATTACTCATAATCTACTTTTATTTAGCATAAAACATAAGATATTCCTCCAAATGGGCTTTGATATAATCAATGGTATGATGTCCTTCGTTTAAATGATTCTGAACCTGAGCGCCACGGGCTGCCAATCTTTCTGCCAGTTGCGCACATCCGCGATAGAAACCACCTTCGTCCTCACTTCCTGCGTCAAGATAAATCTCCATAGTTGAAGGCAAAGTACACTTCTGAACCAGAAAAAGCGGATTATTTGCTTTCCATTGCTCACTGGTTCCGAAATAATGCAGGTCGTCATCATCCAATACGTCTTCGATGGCAGGCATGTGACCGCCTGCTCGCTCAAATAAATAAGGATGGCGGAAAGCGTAGTTCAAGGCAATGAAGCCTCCAGCCGAAACCCCTCCAATGCGACGTACACTCGTTTTGTATTGTTTCTCTACAATTGGCATCACCTCGTTAAAGAAATAATCTTCGAAAGCACCTAATCCTAGCGCATCTTCCATCCTTGGGCAGACAATTAGCATTGGTTTCATCCTGCCGTCTGCAATCATTCTGTCTGCAACGGTTTGTATATCCAAAGCATGAATAATAGACTCGTCGCCACTACGCCCGTGCATAAAATAAAGCGTAGGCAACCCTTCCGTAAAGTCAGCAGGCACATAGACCATCATTGCCATCGCTTTCCCAAGTACCTTGCTTTGTATTTCTATCGTGTCTATTTTTGAATTATTCATACTCAAATATCTTAAGATCTTTATTGCCAACGATGAGCTGCTTGATTTTTGGCATAATGGTGGTGTAGTGCTGGCTGGCGACATGAGCCTTGAAGGCATCATTATCAAGCCAAGTCTCGCAAAACAACAGGCATGTTGGAGTACTACCCTGAAAAAGGTCGTAAGAGAGGTTGCCCTCTTCTAAACGCGATTGCTCAATAAGTTGCCGTGCCATCTGCTTTACCTGCTGAGCATCAGCCTCATCCTTTACATTAAACATACTATTAATTCTTACCATCATTGTATTCCAATTTAATGTCCTCTATGTTTCTCTTTCCTTTTGGCCTGGCGCAGGTCGAACTGACGTTGTTTTTCGGCTTCGCGTTCGGCTTTTGAACGCTGTTTTCGCTCCATCTTGTTCTGCTCCTGTTGAAGTTTCAGGGCCTGCTGCGACTTGGTACCTATGCCCTGCGACTGCATCTGCTTCTTGGCTTCGCGTAGTTGTCGCTTGGGATTTATCTTTGTCCCAGAATCCCTTTCGGCTTCAACCGCCTGACTGAACTGGAGGAGATGCCAGTTCTTATCAATGAACGCCATCACCTCCTTGTCCGTCGGCTCGGCACCGAAAGTCACCTTGCAGACGTGCAAGCCCTCATTGTCAGTTTTCTCAAAAAGACCAATCCAGAACGGGTCTTCAAACAGGACAGTCAGCGTTCCTGTATTCATAGACTATTTTGTAAACGAACCAATCTCTATCAGATTACCATCGGGATCGGCCACATAACTGGTACGCTGTCCCCAAGGCTCTGTGGTGGGAGAAAGAACAGAGGCAGCGCCATTTGCGAGTGCATGCTGGTATTCCTTGTCGACATCAGCATATGTGGGCACATCGAATGCCAATTCCATCGTACCGTTGAATCCCTCAGGATATTGGAACTTCCGAGCGACCATTTGTTCGAAAGCGTCACGTGGGAAGAGGATGATACGCATGTCGCCTAGCGTCATCTCCACGTTGGGCTGGATGCCGTCCCAATCGGTGGTAAATCCGAATGTCTTCGTGTAGAAATCGACAGTCGTTTTATTGTCACGGGTGAAAATCCCCACGGTGTTGAATTTGAATCTTTCTTTCATAGTCTTTTTTCTACGTATTTACGTTTTGATGATTATTCTATGGGTATCATCACGCCGCACTGGTAATCGGGCGACTCGATGTCGGTGCCGTTGTACCATTCCATCGTCATGGCGTTCAAGGGACAGCGGAATTCAGGATGTTGGGGTAGCCACTCCTTATAGAACTTCTGATACTGCTGCTGGAAGGCTTTCATGCCACCCTCGAAATGAACCTTCAGCCACTTACCATTGCGGATAGGAAAGAGTCGCATACCCTCAGGCACGCTACCACCCTTGTAGATGCCACCAATCACGTAGGTAAAGGTCTTGCTGCTGCAAGCACAAAAATTCACTTCTGCACAGGTCATGCAGTTGTGGTTAGGGATGTCGCAGGTACAAAGTCCGAACTCGCCGACACCGTTGTCGATGGCCGCCTGCTGAAAGGCATCTGGCGTCTTGTGCTCCATAAACACTGGCTTAATAATCCTTTCCACATACTCGCCCCAGAACTTAGGGCACTCTTCCTGTCCCTTACAGAATGCTATTTCCTTGGCCATGCCGATAATCTGCATATCGGCCAATGTAATAATCTCGTGTTTCATCTTTCTAATCACATATATTATTGTACTCAAAGAATAAGGAATATTTTATTCTTCTAATAGTTGTTTTGCAATATCTGCTATTACTGCCTCAGATGGTGAGTTCGTGGTGAAAACGGCGATAATGACGTGACTTCCATCAGGCATGAGAATGATACCTGCATCGTTCATGTCTTGCAATCCTTCAGCGGATGGGAATCCTGTACCTGTCTTATGTACGATACGGGCATCTGCGGGTATTGCAGCAGGGATTCGTTTCAGTCCTGTTGAGCAGTCGGCCATCGCCTTCCAGATGAATGTCAGATATTGGTTGTCGTCTTTATAATAATATAACCACTCGAACAAACGAACCATTTCGGCGGGGGTAGAACTATTTTCGATGGCCTTTGCCGGATTATTGTGCATCTGTTCTTCTGTCATGCGTACATGGATATCGTAGAATCCAAGTTTTCTTATGTACTTCTCTACCGCTTTGGGCTTGCCACAATGCTTGAAAAGGAGTTCGCACGCATTGTTGTCGCTCTGTGCGAGAGATAATTCCAGCAGTTGCGCATACGAAAAGGCCATTTTTCTTTCAAATTGTTTCAGCATGGGCGACCATGTGTCTTGCATCAGGTCTGCCTTATCGACAACAATCGTGTCATCAAGCGCCAATCCCTTCCGACTTAGGTAATCGGCTACGTATAATGCCTGCGGAAACTTCATCACGCTATGCATAGCAAAACGTTCGTCCTTGTTAATGCCACTAACGGAGCCACCACGTATAATGCAAGCACCATAGCTTGATGGTCTAGCACTGTCGCTTACGGGCTTTTGCGCCCAGCACGATGTTGCAACCAATGCAAAAAATAATGCTACTATCTTTTTCATGAATTTATAATCATCCTTTATCATTGGATAATATTACTTGCCATTAGCCATCTGCTTCATGGTTCCTGGCCAGTAGCACCATGCAATAATGGCGGGAACGAGAGATGAGATGAATTGCAGCCAGGTGAAATCATAGATGCAGCTAATGCCTCCAGCCAGAGCACGAAGACTATAGAGCACAACAATGGTGATGATGGCCGTGCGCGTCAGAGGCAAGGGGCGGATGTCGCCTGTAGCAGAGAGGGCATACAAGCCTGCCAGAGTAAAAGCGAGGACAAGACCAATGGTCAGGGCATACAGCATCCAGACATTTCCAGCCACCATCTGATGCATGATTTCACGGATGCCATAGGTCTCGAATGCCTCGTCCAGAGCGAACAGGCATGCAACGTGGCCAATGGCGATGATAAAGTGGAGCACAGCTCCGAGTCGTAATCTTTTCATCTTATTATTATATTATTCTAACTATAACGCAGCCTTCATTAATGGCGGCAAACGTGGTAATAGTGGCTACAATTGCGATGGGGATGACTGTGCAAAATGTCATAGGGACTGCTATGAACAGCAGAAATCCCGTTATCTTGTTAGCTGTAGTGTGAGGGAAGCAGCAACGCCCGTATTTCACAAGTGCCGAAAACTGATTCACGATTTTGATTGCTACAATTACCCCACCCCACAGCCATAACCATTGCGGCAGGTCGAGTATCGGCAAGAGTTTCCAGGCACAACAAGCTACGAAGCAGATATCAGCCAAGCTATCCAGCAACGCTCCTTTCTTGGTAACACACTTTAGTTTCCGGGCCAGCCATCCGTCAACTATATCGCTGATGCCGCAGAGGGCATAGATTATCCAATATACCACACCTGTCACATCACTAAAGAGCAGCCCCAAAGAGCCTGCAATCCTAAGCAGCGTTATGATGTTTGGCAACTGAATCATCTCATTTCGATTTCATCATACCTTCAAAAATACCATTCACGGTCTTGACGAATGCTTCGGCAGGGAACATGGGGGTATCGAGATATGCCTGTGTCTCATCTGATATCCGTTCGGCAGCCTTGTATTCTGCACCTGCCTGCTTCACTTTTGCCAAGTAGGGAGTCGTAATGACCTCGGTATTGGGACTCATGAAGAGCGAGCCCTCGGCACAGCAGATGTAACTGATATTTTTGCCATACATGTGGCGCATGGCAAACAGCAGTCCGTCGAAGTTGCCCTTCATATTAGGCAGTCCTGCTGTCGAAATCAGTACCGTTTTCTTGGTGCCTTCCTCATAGCCATAGTGATGAGCTACACCATCAGGATCGATATACATCAAAGGTGAGTTAAACGATACGGTTCTATCCATTAGAGCCTTACAATGCGAGGGCACGCCATAGGCATAGAGAGGTATCGACCATATTACCAGATTGGCTTGGCGAATCTTCTCCATCACCTCGATAGCATCATCCTTCTGCACACACTTGCCTGCCGTTTTAAACCAACAGGCATAGCAGGCCCTGCAGGGATTGATGTTGAGACCAATGGTTGTTACAAACTCTACTTCCGAAGCCTCAACGTCGAGGCCCTCCAGAAATGTCTTGGTAAGTTTAAGCGTTGTACTGCGCTCCTTATTTGCTGATGCGTTAATAACTAATACTTTCATTTTAATGTTTAATTTTTAATGATTTGACGCTGCAAAGGAACGCATAATTGCCGAGACAGCCAAACATTTGGGATAAACTGCATGGATTTGTGACGAATGGGAGCGTTATTCGTGATAATCGCTGTCCTTCCATTCGAACTTGACGGTCTGGGGAACGAGGTACTTGCCAATCTTGTAGTCGATGTTGGCCTTGTGTGCCTGACTGAGTTGGAAGCGTCGTGGCACACGGTACATCTTTCCATCCTTGATGAAGCGTGCTCCTGTCTGGTGGAAACGAAAAGCGATGTCCTTGGCTATGCATTGTTCACGCACGGCAAGAATCCAGTCGTAGTTGCAAGGGCGTGCATCAAAACCTGACTCTCCGCCCACAGACACCTCCTCAATGGTGTCGTTGAGGTAAGGCATAAGGTCGATGGCAGTCAACATGGGAGCCACGATGATGCTCTTGTGCTTGATGGGTAGTGACAGGAAGATGGGCAGACGGTAGTCAGCCATTTCCTGATTCTCCACCGTACATCCTACGATAACATTGTCGTAGCCGTCGCCCCAGTCATCGGGCACGCACTCCATGAAACGATCGATGCGCTTGGTGAAGAAAAAGAACCAAAGGTCACTCCTCTGCTTTATCATCTTCCAGCATTCAGGTCGCCACTCGTCAGCATCCTTCAACAGGAAGTCGGACGTGAAGCATGTAAAGACAATCTTACCACTCTCTATCTTCCATGATTTGTCACGCTTCTTCTTTATCGGCAGGTTAAAGTTGGCCGTCTTCCTGCACTCACTGCTCGATATCTCACTTCCGTACATCTCGTCCTGGCGATAGACATAGCAATACTTGCACCCAGGACTAATCTTGGTGCATCCGTGCCATGGATTCCAGTCGGCATATATCTCCCAATGCTCAGACATGAGAAATGATAATGGTAGATTTTATGCGGGTTATATTACAACTTTTCTATTGCTTTGCGGCATCTTTGCTTGTCTTTGTCTGTGAGTTCAGGATGCATTGCTGTGCCGCCGCGCTCGATGGTGCTTACAATCTTAAATCCCGCATAGCGGGCGATTTCACGCATGGCGCGGATGGCGCCGCGCGATTGTTTGAATAGGATGTTCCAAGGCCAAGGCGTGGTGCAGGTGCTGATGAGGATACACTTCTTGCCTTTCATCAGCGGCTCTGGAAAGCGTGGGGTGTCGCGCATCATGCCATAGACCTGACGGTCGAACATCAGCTTCATCTGTCCTGGGATGTTGCCCCAGTAGCAGGGCGCACCCATGATGATGGCATCGGCCTGCTGCATCATCTGCAGTACCCGCTGCGAATCGTCCTCAGCAAGTACACATTTCTCTTTCGTTCGACAGGCCATACAGCCGATACAGGGCTTCACGGTCAGGTCGTTGGTATACAACATCTCCACCGTATCGCCTCGTTTTTCCGCTTCCTCGCGCATGATGCCGAGCATCTGCGATATCAGTCCCTTTTTACGAGGACTTCCGTTTATGATTAGGATATTCATTTGTATTCTACAAGTTTCTTCACCTCGCAGCCCTTGCTTTCGTAATAGGCGAGCATCTCTGGGAGCTTCTTCAGGTCATAACTGGTGACGCAGTCTGAGAGGACATGCACCGTGAAGCCTGCCTTGGCCATATTGAAACACGTCGATTTCACGCAGCCTGTAGCATCCGCGCCAGCTACGTAGAACTCATTGATGCCGTTCGCAGCGATGAAAGCAGAAAACGCCTCGCTTGTAAGGGCGTTGCTTTTCGTCTTTACGAAGATATTGTCTGATACAACCTTCATCTCAGGTACCAGTTCTTCGCCCTTGCTACCTGGCTTGAACGTTCTAGTAGCAGCGGTGATGTTATTATGCTTGATATACACAACCTGCATGCCCTCAGCCATAGCCCATTCGATGGCGGCATTGATGTTATCGATAATGTCACGATAGTGTTTGGTGATATCATTCTGAATGTCGATAACGACAAGTGCTTTGTTGTTCATCATTTACTCAATTATAAAACTACGTGGATAAAAATCGCTATAGAAGCGGCCATCGGTAGCAGTGAACTTCAACACGCAGTAATTAGGGTCGGTGACGCCGCCAGGATAGTACTGTTCGTCACCATTCTGCCAAATCATCTCTTTCGAAGCGGCATCCGTCAGCACCTCCATTGTACCTCTGAGCATCATGCCTTTAAAGCCTTTGGCATCACAGAAATAGATCGAGGCCTTGGGGTTAGCTTTGTAGTGAGCCACGCGGAGAGAGAAGGTGTTGGTGGTGAAGTAGAAGGTTTTGATACCCTCACGCTTGCGTGGTTTCAACATGGCCTTGGTCCAAGGGAATCCGTCCTGATCGACCGATGAGATGTAAGCGATGGGCTGTTTGTCGGCCATCTGTGCAATGAGTTCTTTAACACCGGCAAAAGCGGGATTAGCATTCATCGCATCATCGTTATTCACATCCAACGTTTTGCGCCAGCGCTTCAACTGGGGGAAATACGTTTTCATCATGCCGATATACTCCTCTTTGGTGATGGGCTTCTCCAGCCCCTCGTTTACTGCACCAACAAACTGCGCACAATGTTCAATCATCTCTTCCATCGTGCAGTCCTGCAAGAACTTCCCATCCTTGTAGCAGTACATGCAGTAATCATCATTCTTCGTGCCGTCGGCATTCGTACCGAGGACATCATCTGTGAGCGGCATTCCGCAGCTCTGACAAAATTTCTGTTCCATATTATTATCGTTTTATACGTTTCGATGCTGCAAAAGTATAGATATATGACGAAATAACCAAAGATCTGGGATAAACTGCACGGATTTGTGATGAGCTGCACGTACCTTCCGTGAAATGTTGTCACTTTTTTATGGAATAATGCTGATCGTTTGCGGAATTTTGTGTATCTTTGCGCACCATAAACGAAAAAGACATGAAAAGAATCATCCTGTCAATCATCCTCGCCGTTGCCACAATGAAAGGCGTGGCACAGGAACCTGTAAATGATGCGTTCAAGCAGATACGCTATGCAGATAAGGCATTCAATTACACAAATCAGGTGACGTTTACCAAAGAGGGCGACGGGCAGTTGACACGCTTCGTTAATATGTTTCCCGTACCAAGAACCAACGAATATCAGGTTATATCCAATCTGTCATGCTCCGACGGGCAGATTATCGTTGAAAATAAATACGGAAACCACGTGTTGTGCGTAGATAACAAAGGCTTTACCGGCCAGCAGTACGTTCATTCTTATACCTTTGATGTCCAGCCCATTATTGTGAAGGTGGATGTCTCAAAAATCACAGACATACGTCCATACAACCCCAATAGCGAACCGTGCAGAAAATATTTGGGCGATAGAGGCGAATATATCATGACCAGCCATCCATTTGTGGTACATACTGGCGACAGCATTTGGGCACAGTCAGCCAATGTGCTCGACTATGCCCGCCGCTGCTATGAGTATGTGGCCAGCCACTTCCGCTATATCCATGGCAACTGGCGTACGCTGGACAAGATTCTGGAAGAAGGCGGTGGGGAATGTGGCGACTTTACCACTCTTACCATCAACCTGCTACGCTACAAGGGCATCCCCTCGCGCCATAACATCTGCGTGCGACTCATTGGAGAGTATCATGTGTGGGGTGATTTCTATCTGGAGGGCTACGGCTGGATTCCCTTTGACACACAGATGAAGAACGCTTTTCCTGACAGGGATTGCTTTGGCTACTACGATGGTTCCAACATCATCGTCATGCAGGACTTCGGCTACAATATTATCAAAGGATTGCCCACCTACTGGTTCCATTATTACAATCATTATTGGTATTCGGGCAAATGCATAGTTGGCGCCCAACAAACACAAAGGCTGAATGGAGAGACCATCCTTATAGACAAGCCTGTCACGACGCATATCATGGTCACGCAATGAAATAATAATTTAATGTTATCTGTATCTCCCGCTGAGAATCCTTTTGCGCAGACATTTTACGGCGGGCTTGTAATAGTCAATCTCCAACGCTTCGAGGGTGCGTTTCAGTTCGTCCATCAGTTCCGGATAGAAGGTACACATGCGAAAAGCGAGTTTCATGCAGAGCGTCTGGATGCCAGGGAATTCCTCGATGCTGACCATATGCTCAAAACAGAAGTCGAGGAAATATCTCCTGCGCTCCGCCCTCGGAAAACGTCTGTCTCAGTCTCTCGCTCGTCATGGTCATATCGTATTAATAATCCGTTGCAGTTCTTCCAGGAACCGAGCGGCGTGCTTGCCGTCCATCTGGGCGTGATGGAACTGGAAGGAGATGGGGAGCGTGGTCTTCAGCCAACCTTTGCGATAGCGGCCCCAAGCCAGGAAGGGATTGTTGAAGATGCCGCTATACTGATTAACGATGCTGTCGAGCTCCGTGCCTGTGACGGCCGACGTGCCCACGATAACGGCTTCATCGTCGAGGATGTCCTGACAGGTCCGGCTGATGGTCTCTGTCAGATGCATGTAGTTGGCATTAAACGTCTCCAGATCGTCGCTGACGGCCACGTCGCAGAAACTGAGTCCGCCCTTGACGTTATCTGCTATCACGTTGATGGCCATGCGGTCATATTTATATAGTTTCCCATCCTTAGGCAACATATAGAACTCCTCAATCTGTGATGCGGCCTTGCCGATGCACCAGCACAGCAGCATGTTGAACTTCATGCCACGTTTCCTACTCACCTTACGTAGCCGCGTCACATCGAAGGTCTTGGTGAGCGTCACCATCGGCATGGGCGACTTTGTCCACAGCTCGAAGGCGATGGCCCTGTTAGTATCCTTGGGATTGATTTCCTGTTTCATTTATTTCTTTACTCTTTAATAAATGATTTCAGTTTCTCGTTGAACATCTCAGCCTGCTCCATGTGGATAAAATGGCCGCATGTGGTCAGTTCGGTGTAGTCGAGATGGGGATACAGCCGTTCCATCTTCTGACGATTGTCAGGATCGAGACCGCTGTTCTGCGTGCAGACGACCATCGTCTTCACCTGGATAGGCTTTTGTGACCACCACTGGCGCTCCACCAGGTTGCGCATGGTGCTTGATGCCACATACTGCGGCGTCTTAGGCATCACGCTCATGGCATAGTCGGTGATGCCCTGAGGCGTCTCAGGACCAGCCAGCGAAGTGACGAAGCCTGTGATAACCTCACTACATTCAGGTCCGTCGAAAGCATGGCCAAACTGATTCACGGCTTCCACATATTCAGGCGTTTCCGTACCGTCGTAGAAGCAATAGACGCCATCGATATCAACAAGACTGCCCTGTCGGCCACCCTTCAGTACCTGACGGCAGACGGGCGTACCAAGACTATGTCCCACAAGGACAACATCCCCCACATTTTCCTTGTCCAGCACCGCATTGACGGCCTTGGCAAAGAAGTCGAGCGTGTACTCCACATGTGGCTTACTGCTCTCGCCATAGCCAGGCAGGTCAATGAACAGCAGGCGCAGATGACTGTCATCGCTCAGTCCCTTGAACTGCTTCTCCCAAGTATTGAGGTCGCAGCCGAAGCCATGAACGAAACAGATGGTCTTGTCGCCATCGCCATAAGTCTTATAATGTACGCGAATGCTATCGTTGACCGTTGCATAAGCTGAGTCGATATCACCCAGCTTCTCTGGTTTCACACAACATCCTGTCAGCATCAAGCCCAACAGGAATAGTAAAAATACTTTTTCTTTCATTGCATTTATTTGTTTTGATGTTGCAAAAGTAGTGTTTATTACCGATTTCACCAAGCAATTGGGATAAACTGCACAAAAATGTGACGAATTGTAGGTGATAATTGAATGATATTTTGTAATTTTGCGCCCAACGAATCTTATACATTAAAAAACAAGATGAAAAATTTACTTAGTTTTCTGGGATTTGATGCCTCCACAATGACCATCCGCAAGGAAGTCATCGGCGGTATCACAACCTTTCTGACGATGGCCTATATCCTGGCCGTGAATCCAGACATCCTCTCTGCTACCGGCATGGACAAAGGTGCCGTGTTTACCACTACCTGTATCTCTGCCGTTGTGGGCACCATCGTGATGGCCCTCTACGCCAAGTTGCCCTTCGCACTGGCTCCTGGCATGGGTCTGAATGCCTTTTTCGCCTTTACGGTGGTACTGACCATGGGCTATTCTTGGCAGTTTGCGCTGACGGCCGTATTCATCGAGGGCCTCATCTTCATCCTGCTCACCATCACGGGTCTGCGCAACTACATTGTCAATGCCATCCCACTGATTCTGCGACGCGCCATCAGTCCAGGCATCGGTCTCTTCATCGCCTTCGTAGGTCTGAAGAGTGCAGGCATCGTAGGTTCTTCTGATGCGACGTTCGTCACCATGGGCAACCTCCACGACCCCGCCGTTCTGCTGGGCATCTTCGGCATCTTGATTACTGCCGCCATGCTGGTCAAAAATGTCACGGGTTCTCTGCTCATCGGCATTCTGGTGACCACCATCGTGGGTATCCCTCTGGGCGTAACCCACTACAACGGCATCATGTCCACCCCACCCTCTATCGAACCCATCCTCTGGCAGCTTGAGTGGCACAATGTTTTCTCAGTCGATATGATCATCGTGGTGCTCACCTTCCTCTTCATCGATATGTTTGACACCATTGGCACCCTTATCGGTGTGTCCAACCGTGCCGGCATGGTAGATGATGATGGCAACGTGAAGAACCTCAACAAGGCTTTCATGGCCGACGCCGTAGGTACTACCGTGGGTGCCATGCTGGGTACTTCTACCGTGACCACCTATGTAGAGAGTGCTTCAGGTGTGAATGCAGGTGGCCGTTCTGGTCTCACCAGCCTCGTCACGGCCCTCTGCTTTGCCGTTGCCCTGCTCTTCGCCCCTCTGTTCCTTGCCATTCCTGGTCAGGCCACAGCATCGGCCCTGGTACTGGTAGGTGTGATGATGATGTACGACATCCGCAAGGTCGATTTCTCAGACTACGTCACGGCTATCCCCTGCTTCGTGTGCATCGTGCTGATGCCGCTGACCTACAGCATCTCCGACGGTATCCTCATGGGCGTCATCAGCTATGTGTTGATTCACCTGCTGTCGTTCAAGATGAAGGACAAAGACGCGCGCAACAATATCAACTGGGGCACCATCCTGCTGGCTGTGCTATTTATCTGCCGCTATGCGTTCTTGTAAGAATTTAGGAGTTAAGGAGTTAAAGAAGTTAAGGAGTTAAGACGTCAGTCTTTTCCTTCACTGCACAAAAACTATTGTCTTTAACTCCTTTAACTCCTTAACTCCTTTAACTCCAAAAAAAATTCAAACAAAAAATAATATATAATGAAAAAGATTTTTTCTATTGCGCTGATGGCTGTAGCAGCCCTGAGCGCCAACGCACAAAACATTCAGTTACACTACGACTTCGGTCGCAACATCTACAGCAATGAGGAGGCCGACCGCCAGAAGGTCACCGCTACCCTGGAACAGTTCAAGGCCGACGACTGGGGTTCATGGTACTATTTCTTCGATGTAGACCTCACCAGCAAGACCACACGCAGCATCTACACCGAGATTTCACGCGAGATCAACCTGAGTAAGAACCTGCCCCTCGCTGCCCACGTGGAGTACGACGGTGGTCTGTGGCATGCTCCTGCCATCGGCAACGGCAGCTACCAGCAGGCTGGATTGGCAGGTATCGCCTACAACGGCCACAATGCCGATTTCTCAAAGACATGGTCTGTACAGGCACTCTATAAGCAGTTCTTCAAGAGCTACGAGGGCACACACTCGTATGCCAGCTTCCAGCTGACAGGCGTGTGGGGACTGAATTTCCTCGACAATAAGATGACTTTCTCCGGATTCATTGACTTCTGGCGTGGCGAGAAAGCCAACAACCACGGATGTCTCGTGATCCTCAGCGAGCCTCAGCTCTGGTATAATGTCAACAAGCACTTCTCAGTAGGTACTGAGGTTGAGTTCAGCAACAACTTCATCGTCAACTACTACAACGACAAGACATTCTTCGTCAACCCCACCCTGGGTGTGAAGTGGAACCTGTAATCACAAGGTCAATACATACAGAAAAAGAGCATCACCTCAAATGATGCTCTTTTTCTTTATCCTTACTGGTGTTCTTTTCTATTCTTTCAGATGCTCTTTCTTCTCCTTGCCGTGAACGCTCTTCACCTTCATGCCCAGTTTACCAGGCAGTATGGCATTGAGGGTCACACCAACGATAGCCGAGAGGGCCAGACCCGAGAAATGGATAGGACCAATGTTCACATTGTCATCGGCACCATACTTCACGCCGATGGCAATCACCAGAATCAGGGCTGCCACAAACACGTTGCGTGATGAGTTGAAGTCCACGCTGTCCTCTATCAGGTTGCGCACACCCACAGCCGAAATCATACCATACAGAATCAGGCTCACACCGCCAATCGTGGCAGCAGGCATCAAACCTATCAGGCAGGCAAACTTAGGACAGAACGACAGCAAGATAGCAAAGCAAGCTGCCAGACGAATCACGGCAGGGTCGAACACCTTCGTGAGGTTCAGCACACCCGTGTTCTCACCATACGTAGTATTGGCAGGAGCACCAAAGAGCGATGCTATGGCTGTGGCCAGTCCGTCGCCCATCAGCGTGCGATGCAGTCCAGGTTCCTTCAGGAAGTCCTTGCCCACGGTAGAAGAGATGGCACACATATCGCCAATATGCTCCATGATGGTGGCAATGGCGATAGGCATGATAGCGATAATCGTAGAGATCAGGAACGTGGTGTCCAGATTGTCAAACACGGCCAGTGCGGTCTGCTCTCTGGTGAATGGCAGTCCAATCCATGCAGCCTCGCTCAGCGACGAGAAATCCACCTCGCCCATCGCTATGGCTGTCAGATAGCTCACCACCACACCCAGCAGGATAGGAATAATCTTGATGATGCCCTTGCCGCACACACTGGCAATAATCACCGTGGCCAGCGCCACGATAGCCAGCGGCCAGTTGGTGGTACAGTTCTGGATGGCGCTGCCTGAGAGCACCAGTCCGATGGCGATAATCATAGGTCCTGTGACCAGAGGTGGGAAGAAGCGCAACATCTTCTCTACGCCAAACGACTTAATCAGTCCGGCCATCACGAAATAGCACAGTCCGGCAAAGAACACGCCGATACAGGCATAGTCCAGCGCCAGCGTCTCACTCATTCCCTGCTCTACGCCCAGCGCCTTCACCGACATATAGCCGCCCAGGAAGGCAAACGAAGAGCCCAGGAAGGCAGGCACCTGCAACTTGCTGACAAGATGGAACACCAGTGTGCCGATACCAGCAAACAGCAGCGTTGACGACACGGAAAGACCGGTCAATACGGGCACCAGCACGGTGGCACCAAACATAGCAAACAAGTGTTGAACACCCAGGATCACATACTTAGGCATACCCAGTTTCCTGGCATCGGTAATGCCCTCTTTCTCTACTAGATTCATTTGATTATTGTTTTAAATTTCCGTCTATGGTATGAATTTGCCTGCAAAGGTAATCATATAATTGATAATTTCCAAGTCTAAAACCAAAAAGAAAGTAAAAAAATACGGCTCCTGAGGCGTAAGTGCTTCGGGAGCTGTTGTTTGTATATGGAAAGCTTGGGTTAGCCCTCAAAAGCCTCCTTGTATCGGGGCCAGAGCAGTCGGACGATGATGATGAGGTGCATGATGCCGAGCATAGCGAAGCCGATGCTGACCACGTATCGGGGCAGCATCATCTGGATGCCTTGCATGTCGTAGTCGCCCATAAAGAGCTGGAGCACCGACAGGTAGAGGGGATCACAGAGCAGCAGGGCGATGGTGGTGTACAGACTGCAGGTGAGGAGAAACGGTGAGTAATTGCCCAACTTGATGCCAAACCACTTAACGAGCACGGTGCTGTGGATGGTCAGTACCCAGGCGGCAAAGATGGTGGCGATAGCACCCGACATGCAGAAATGGGCGAACTGGATATCCGTGAGGCGGTCGCGATAGATGTCCACCTGCACGCCCAGGGGCATTATATGAATCTGTTTGAGCGCTCCATGCCAAAGGGCATAGAAGAGATGGGCGCCTTCGTGGACGCAGTAATAGGTCAGGATAGCTATAAGAGCAGCAAGGTATTGTTTCGTTCTTTTCATTTAGGTTAAATGCTATGTTTGACGCATTATTCGACTACAAAGGTACAATTTGTCCCAGAAACCTGCAAATTTCTGGGACAAATTATGAGAAAAAAAATATTGAATGGGGTATCAATTCAGTTTGAAAGTGATAGGCAGAGTATAGGTGGTCTCAACACGTTTGCCATTCTGTCTGCCTGGTTCCCAGCGGGGCATGTTGCGCACCACGTAAACGGCTTCCTCCTTCAGGGCCTCAACGGTATCATAAAAAGCTTTGGCCTTTTCCGCAGCTTCTTCATCACCTTCTTTTGCATTCTCGGCAAAATCAACACTCACTGTACGGGATGGGGTGCTCACGTCCGTCATCTTGGCGATGGGAGAAGAAACCTTAACCTCTGCAGCCTTTGGTGAGCGCACAAAGCCGGTCTTATCGATAACAAACTTCACAGTGACCTCTGCCTCTACCTGCATCTCGCGAGCTACGACGGGATAACGCAGGTGGGTGCTCAGATACTTCATGATCTCACCTTGTCCGCCAGGGAACGATGGCGCCTGTTCTACCAAGCTGAACGTGTTGTCATCACCACTGGTCATGTCATTGTCCTTATAGCGTGGGTCGTTACTGTCGACATTGCCTTTAACACCCGTCACCTGTATGGGGGTGATCACCGTGTTGGGTTCCATCGTTATTTCCAGTTTGTTGCTGGTAATGTCAATGGTCTTTGTCTTCAGTCCCACGAACGAGACACGGATTTTGTTCTCGGGGTCCTTTACCTTCAGCGTAAAGTTGCCGTTGGCATCGCTGATGGTAACACCCACGATGCGGCCGTAGCCATCAATCTCCACGACATTAGCTCCTGTCAGCGCACCTTTTTCGTCTTTCACAGTGCCGGTGACCTTATCGCCAGCCTTTACGGCCTCTACTGCCTTCACGGCTTTCACTGCCTTCACTGGAGCAGGGTCCTCGACGATTTCAGTCTCCTCTGCATCAGAGGTGATGACCTCGACGATAGGCTGTTCGATGACCTTGACACTATGGTCTACTGCTTCCTGTAAAGCCTCCTTGGGTTTTGAGAAAGCCATCAGTGAGACACCTATCAGAGGGAGCGTCACGGCAATCCAGGTCATGCGCCACCAGTTAGATTGTTTTTTCTTCATCATAATAATTCGTTTTTTAATGTTAAGATTAAACGAACTGGCGAGTGCGTAGGCCTCCGCTCCCACTGTCCGCAGGATTAATAATCGCTGATAGTCACGGCTCTGAATCCTGTAATGATTGATCACTTCATCGTCGGCTTCATATTCATGTACTATCTTTATCTCTTTCATCACCAGCCAGCATACGGGGTTGATAATGACACATATCATCGTGAGGAGAAGGTCGAGGTGATGGAGCAGCAGGATGTGAGACAGCTCGTGGCGGATGCTGGCACGGCGTCCGAAGCCCTCTTCATGGGAGGAGATGACGATAAAGTGCATCCAGCTGAACGGTCCGTACTCGCCATCGTGCTCTACCAGCCATATCCAGCGGCCCAGACGGTGGCGACGCTTGCCGCGCAGGAACCACAGCATCCTGACATAGGCCTTGCCCCACCCTACGACCTGCGTAAGCACATAGAGCAGATAGACCGCGAGGAGTACCAGGGCTCCTTTCTCCGTGGCCGTGAGACCATCGGTGGTGACCTCGAGCGCCGACTCGAAACTGATGCTGGTCAGCGGCGACTCATCCACCCACGCAGAGGTTCTGCACGACTCGGCCACCGGCTCCACCTGCTGCGACGGGGCGATATGCACCAGGGGCAGGATGGCAGAGAGCAGCGTGGTGGCCAACAGGTATATGCGGTTGAAACGATGGAACGTGGTGCCACTGAAACACATCTTGTACAGCAGCAAAAACAGCAACAAACATGCCGACCACTCCAGAATATATACTACAAATGCGCCCATAACTTCTTACATTTTACATCTTACATCTTACTTCTTACATCTCACATCACACATCTCACATCACTCCTCTTCCACCATCCGGATCAGTTCCTTCAGCTCGTCGACGCTCACCTCATGATGCTTCACCAGACGAGAGATGAAATCCATATAGGACCCGTCAAAGAAGCGCGTGATGCTCTCCTTGTTGATATAAGAGACATACTGTTCGCGCGAGACGGCAGCCTGATAGGTATAGAACCGGGGACTCAGCTCCTGATGCTTGATCATGCCATGCTGTTCCAACCGGCGGACATAGGTGGCAATGGTATTGAAATGCGACGTAGTATCGGGCAGGTGCTGAATGATGTCACGCGTAGAAAGCGAGCCGTTTTTCCACAGCACCTCCATGATTTGCAGTTCCTTGTCTGTCAACTTCTTCATATGCGTATTGTTTTAGGACGATGCAAATATAACTACATTTTGTAATAACCTCCAAATATCTAAATACTTGTTAAGATTTTATTTGTAGTTATTAACGTATTTCCAGACAAAAAAAATCCGTGATTTCTCACGGATATATCAAGGGGGAAGACAAGCGGCTATCTGCGCGTGGCAATGAGGGGCGGGATATCGCGCCGGATGGTGAGAATCCAGTCGTCACCCTCAGAACGATAGTCCACACGGTCGGTATGATTGCCCATGACACGCACCATACGCTCATCGATGGGGCGTCCCTGATGGCGGAGCGTCACCTTCATGCGCTGGGCGGTGACAAAAGCACTGGCATCATACGGACGGTCCTTCAGCTCGTCCACCACGATACCCACCAGTTGTTCCACAATACGCAACGGCTCACAGTCGTCCTGCGCATTGATGATACGACGAACAAATTCCCTGGCGTCCTCGTCCCAATCCAGTCTGTATGTTTTTTCGTTATTCATATCATGGTGTTATAGAAAAGGGACTTCAAAGATAGAAAAAAAACTCATTATATTTTATCGCTGAAAGGTCATAAAGTGATAGAATTTAAAATTAATTAACTTAAAGGGAAGATTTCCTGTAAAATATTTGGAAAAACAAAACCAATTTCATATCTTTGCAGCATGTACAACTAAATCAGATTTTAAGCCTATGAAACTACCAACCAACAGAAATGTGAATATCTATGAAGAAGCCAACCGCTGTCTGCTGTGCCAGGATGCTCCCTGCACCAAGGCCTGCAAGACTGGCGACCCCGCACGTGCCATCCGCGCCATACGTTTTGATAACCACAAGCCGGCCCTGCTCTGGGTAAAGGATTGCAGCGACGAAGATCTGGAACGTGCCGAGGAGGCCTGTATCCACTACAACTGGCCTATCCGCATCAAGGAGATAATCAGGGCCATCAATCCTGACGACGTGGACAACAGCCACTATCCGTCGCTCGCCATCAGCTTCTGTGGCATCAAGTGCGAGAACCCGTTTTTCCTGGCCTCATCGGCCGTATGCACCAACTACGAGATGGTGGCCAGTGCCTTCAGGGCCGGATGGGCAGGCGTGTTCTACAAGACCATCTGCATGCAGGAGATCAAAGAGGTGTCGCCACGGTTTGACGCAATGCACACCAACGCCACCCACGGCGATTTCTACGGCTTCCGCAATATGGAGCAGTTGAGCGAGAACCCCGTGGAGATGGACTTCGACATCCTGCGCCGACTGAAGCACGACTTCCCCACAAAGGTGGTGGTGGCCAGCATCATGGGACAGACGGAGCAGCAGTGGCAAACCCTGGCCAGGATGGCCGAGGAGGCCGGATGCGATGCCGTGGAACTGAACTTCTCGTGTCCGCAGATGAAGCACAAGGGCATGGGCAGCGACGTAGGTCAGAGTGCCGAACTGGTGAACACGTATACGGCCTGCGTGAAGCGGAGCGTGAAGATACCCGTGATTCCGAAGATGACGCCCAACATCACCCATATCGAGGAACCGGCGATGGCATGCATCGAGGCGGGTGCCGATGCCATATCGGCTATCAACACCATCAAGTCGGTGACGATGGACGTGGATGCCGAGGTGGCAGGACTGCGCACCATATCGGGCTACTCAGGACGTGCCGTGCGTCCCATCGCCCTGCGCCATATTCTGGAACTGGCCCAGATGCCCAGGAAGACACAGTTGAGCGGCATTGGCGGCATCGAGACATGGAGAGACGCCCTGGAGTTTATCCAGTTGGGCTGCCACAACGTGCAGGTATGTACGGCCGTGATGCAGTATGGCTACCGCATCATCGACGACCTGACGCTAGGCATGCAGCGCTATCTGGCCAAGCGGGGCCTGATATCACTCGACGCCCTGGTGGGCGAGTCGCTGCCGCTGTTTATGAAGCCTGACACCCTGAACCGCGACACCATCATCTATCCGAAGTTCAACAAGGACCTGTGCGTAGGCTGCGGGCGCTGCGAGATATCATGCAACGACGGCGGACACCAGGCTATCACGTTTGACCACGAGACGCGCCAGCCACGACTGAACGGTGCGAAATGCGTGGGTTGCCACCTCTGCCGACTGGTTTGTCCGGCGGGTGCCATCGGACTGACGAAACGCGTGCCGAAGAAATAAGGCAAATCAGCGTCTTCAACGCATAAAAACGGAGAAAGATAACACGTAAATGAAATAAAATTGCTAACTTTGCAAGAAATTTACAAAATTAGCAATTTTATGTATTTTACAGGCATAACCATCGCCGTGATGACATTCCTTACCATCGGCATCTGGCATCCCATCGTGATCAAGACAGAATACTACTGGGGCACCCGTCCCTGGGTTCTCTACCTGATAGTAGGCATCTGCTGCTGTGCAGGCGCCCTGTTCACGGACAACGTCTATCTGTCGTCATTCCTTGGCGTCTTCGGCGCCTCGTCCCTCTGGGCTATCGGCGAACTCTTTGAGCAGAAGAAGCGCGTAGAGAGGGGATGGTTTCCCATGAATCCAAAGAGAAAGAGTGACTACAGGCAAGCCTGAGTCACTCTTTTACAGTTTTACTTGTTAATCCTCAACACCGGCGCAATCTTGTTGCAAGGCTTGGGCAGTTGTACCTCAAGGCCTGCAGCCGTCTGGCGCGCCTTCAGCTTACCATAGCCCAGCAGATAGACACTGCTGATGGATTTCTTGAAATGGGGTCCCTTCTTAGCCAGCGACTTGATGACGAGTTTGCCATCCGCAGGCCAGCCCATCGCTGTGACGTAGAGATATTTCCGTGTCTGGTTGAAGCGAATGTCGCGATAGTCCATCCCGTTATACTGCGCCTCGTTGAAGCCCTGGTCGCTGATCTTGATGTCCTTCTCGGCCACAGGACCCTCACCAAACTTCACCCACGGGCGGGTGCCGAAGATGCTCTCGCCGTTCTGCGTCATCCAGGGTTCCAACTCATCCAGGAAGGCAGCCGCCTTCTCATCATAGGTGCCATCGCCACGCAGGGGGATATTCAGCAGCAGGTTACCATTCTTTGATACGATATCCACGAGTTGCTTTACAATATTCGTCGCTGTGCGATAGCCGCGACGATAGGTACGTGTGTTGTAATGCCAGTCGCCAATACAGTTGCACGTCTGCCAAGGCTGCTCAATCATCTGATTGGGAGCGCCACGCTCCACATCCCACGTCAGCGCTTTCTTTTGGTCCTCGTTTAGAATCTTGCCAAAGACCACACTACGCGGATTCTTATTATAGAGGTGGGCTGCAATCTTCAGGCCACAGTCGCTCAGGGGATAGAACGGCAGCACGGTGACATCGAAATAGATGAGGTCTGGCTGATAGCGGTTGATAGCATCGAGGGTACGGTCATAGAAG
>Ga0256406_1002221_pt1 | contig 28243 bp, 17 predicted proteins | sample RumenRJG_03DNA_FD_185986 | JGI IMG/M metagenome (GOLD analysis project Ga0256406, IMG submission 185986) | Bovine rumen microbial communities from Lethbridge, Alberta, Canada - RJG_03 | ecosystem: Host-associated > Mammals > Digestive system > Stomach > Rumen | place: Canada: Alberta | collected... | reverse complement strand
CTCCGGAGAGAAGGAGATGTCAGTCGGCTTCACAGGCGCACCAAGCCACTGCTCTGCCCGGTTCTGCTCGCCGCCTATCTCTGCACCGCCTCTGCCGCCGGCGTATCCGTCATCTGGCTCATCCCTGCCGGACTCCTCGGCGGCTTCCTCGGCGATACCTTTCTGCTGAATGCGGAGCGGTATTTCCTTCCCGGCCTGTCCTCTTTTCTCCTCGGTCACCTGTGCTATACCGCTGCCTTTCTTATGCAGATCGCCGCGGCAGGAACAGGCATCCCTGTCTCCGTCATCCTCCCCGGACTTGCCGGCTATATTCTCTATATTCTCCTCGCCGCACGGCCGGTACTTCGTGCCGCAAAGCGGGAACTGCGCATCGGCTGCAGCGTATACATGGCCGTCATTTTCCTCATGAGCTTCAGCTCCCTGCTGATGACAGCCACGTGCGGAATGCGCTTTCTCCCGACTTTTCTCGGCTCCCTCTTCTTTATTATTTCCGACACCCTGCTCTCCTGTCAGATCGTCCTTGGCAGGAGCGGGCGCGGCGTGATGGAAACCTATCTGCCGGCACAGGCCCTCATCGCCCTCGGCATGATCCTTGGGAATCTGCCGCCGACCGCCATATTTTGGGCCTTCTGAGAGGAAATCCACCCATTCGCCCTGTGATTTTTTCTCTCTACAGTGATTTCGTCTGCTCCTTCTTTCCCGTCTTCACAGTGATTCCATCTGCTCCTTCTTTCCCATCGATTGGAGAAACGCCAGCGCAACCGGGAGACTCACAAACGCGGAGCAGATATCCGCGACCGGCTGCGCAGTCTCAATTCCTCTGACTCCGAAAAAGATGGGGAGAATCAGCACCAGCGGGATAAAGAAAATTCCTGAGCGGAGCGAGGCGAGAATCAGCGCAGGCCGGCTCTGCCCGGTGCTCTGAAGCAGCATATTGGAACTGACAGAGGTCTGCTGCAAAATACATGAGACCGATGCCCACCGGAGCGCTGCGGCGCCGATTGCTACCACCTCCGGGTCATTCCGGAACCAGGCGACGATCGGCTCCGCGAAAAGAAACGTGACAATCCCCATTACAGTCAGCAGAATGGTGCCGACCACCTCCGTGAACAGCCACGAACTCCGCACCCGCTGATATTTCCGGGCGCCATAATTGAACGAGGCCACCGGCTGCATACCCTGTCCGATACCGATGGCCACCGCCCCAACGAGAAACGTCACTCTGCCCACGATACTCATCGCCGCGATGGCAGGGTCGCCGTACACCTTCGCCTGCCGGTTCAGAAAGACCGTCGAGAGCGCGCCGAGAAGCTGCCTTGCGAGCGACGGAGACCCCACCCGCACAATGTTCCAGTACACCTGAAAAGTGCGTGCCGCAAGGGACGGACGATAGTGCACCACCGTTTTGCCGCTCGTGACCATGTGCAGCAGAATCAGGAAGCTTACCACCTGCGAAACGCAGGTGGACAGCCCTGCGCCGCTGACTCCAAGCCCCAGTCCGAACATCAGAATCGGGTCTCCGGCCATATTGAGAATCCCGCCTGCCGTGAGTCCGATCATAGCATAGAATGCCTTTCCCTCGTACCGCAGATGGTTGTTGATCGTACAACTCGTCGTCAGAAACGGCCCGGACAAAAATATCCAATACGCATACTGCCTTGCATAGGGCAAAATTGTGTCCGTACTGCCGAGCATCCGGAGCAGCGGATTCGTCAGAAGAAAACAGACCGCTGAGATCGCCGCGCCGATCAGAAATGACATCCAGAACGCAGTCGCCCCGTAAGTGACTGCCCGGTCATCCTCCTTCATCCCCAGAAGCCTTGAAATAAAGCTTCCGGAGCCATGTCCGCACATAAACCCGACCGCCTGATACAGCGCCATCAGCGCAAATACGATGCCGACCGCGCCCGATGCGCTCGTCCCGATCCGGCTGACAAAATACGTGTCTGCGGTATTATAAATATTTGTGACCAGCATACTGACAATCGTCGGAAGCGCCAGTGTCGTGATCAGCTTTGGAATCGGCGTTCCTGTCATCCTGCGGTATTCTTCTGCGGCGTTGTTTGAATGATTCATCCTATTCTCCGATTCTGGCAGATAGTGATCTATAGTCAACTCACGGGTTGCATCTCTTGCAGGGGCTGTACCCCTCCGCAATCAGCTGATCCCTCGATTCCGTCGTATCCAGCCTGTTCTTCTGTTTCATCTGCGAGACACTGGAACAGCCCGGAAGGTGAAATTTTCCTGTGTTAGTGTTGACTACATAGGTAATCTCCTTCCCATCCTCCTCGCTCCCGGCCTGCCCGTTTCCACCTGCAGCGTTTACTGCTGTGGCTGCTCCTGCCGCCGCGCTCTTGCCTTTCCCTCTGGCTGAGCCTGCTGCTCCCGCGCCGCTGCCGGCTGCCGCCGATTCACTCTTTCCTTTAGAATGCATCTGAGACACATTGCCATACTCGTCATACAGTACCGTAGATGCATAGTTTTGAATAGCTAGTGCTCTGTCGGCCTGACTGTCCCCCACAGCCACCGCGCCGGTCGCGTAGTCGATCACGACGCCCGGCTGCACGTTATAGATGAACGCATTAAACTGGATTCCCCTGCCGCCGTCCTCAACGCTCTCTGCTTCCAGGAGTATCCCTCTTGCTTCGAGCTCGTTCCCGATGAAGATCGGCGTCGCCCGATACAGCACATGATTCCCCGTTTTCTGAACATAGCCCAGGATAGAAAGTTCGTAGGGTTCCATGCCGTCCACATTGAAGTAACGTGTTCCGGTCATGAGATTTTGCGGATTGGCATTCTCCCCGGAAAGACTGTAGGCAAGCTCGTGACAGCGATTGTAGACATATTTGCCGTCGATAAAATCAAATTTTGACTGCGGCGTCTGCCAGCCGGACGGCTTGATCATTCCTATCGAGCCGCGCTTCTCCGTTGGAAGGAGATCTGGTCCGACACTCTCCACCGCGGTTCTGGTTCTGCCCAGCGGATCGAGCGGGCTGAATTGCTTGAACGATACGGCCGCCTGCGAAAGATCGGCCGCCGTAAAGAAAGGGACATCCTGATTGATCCGGTAATATGGCACTCCATCCCAGGCAGGAACCTGGCTGTAGTCAAAACCTGTCGCGGGAACCGCCTGCGTTTCGGGCGCTGCCGCCTGGGCGGATACACCTGCTGCCTCCACCTCCAGATCTGGCGATTCTCCCGTCAGGCCTGAAAGCGGAGAAAGCATAAACAGAAAAGCTGTGCACAAGGACGCAGCCAGTGTCAGAATTTTTCTTGCTTTCATTTGAAAAATACCCTGCGCCGCGCCCTTTGAGCACCCGCGGGAGAAACGCCCAGATGAACTTTCTCCCATATCGGGCCGGGACATGCGGCATCCTATTGTTGTATAGCTCTGTACCTATTATAGATCCTGACGGAATATTTTCACGTTTGCTGGCTCTCAGATGATCTATATAGTGGAGAAAGTGAAGAATAATGATTCAAAGAAACATCGCCATATACAGCGACAGCGATAGAATCCCGTTCTCACCATCTCCGACATTCCCATCCATGAATTTGTACGCTTGTCTGATTTCCGGCCATTTCCCCTGCAGTGCTGTCAGGGACGCCGCCTTTGCGTTCCCGCCCTTTACTTCAATCGGGATCTCTGCTCCGTCAATCTGCACAAGAAAATCAAGTTCTTTTCTTGTTGTTTCATTCTTATAGAAATACAGCTGATAGCCCTTTTTTCTGCAAGGCAGGCTTTCTGCCGTATAGCCTGCACATTGAAAATGTGTGCTTGAATCACTTTGTTATGTAAATCAGGTAATCTGTGTTGAGGGTATGCCAAACAGACCGGAGTGGTCCGGCCTGAGGCTGATGTATGGCGAAGGGCCTCCTGCTATAATCAGGCACTCCGCTGTTTGTCTTTCTTTCGTGGAGTCCTGGGCCGCGGAGGGTCTTCCCCCTCCGATCGCCAGGGATGCATCCTGCGCTGCCTGTTCCTGCTCATACTTTCTGTATGTTTCAGACCATGGCATCAGATCATCCAGCAGAGCATGTCCCATGACGGGACAGAATCAGCATTGGACCCGCTGGGTTCACGGTCAGTGGAAAATGCCGGGACTGATGACACAGACACTTCTATAAAGGAAGAATTCTGCAGACCGGTGGCATCTGTCTTTTCGAAAGCTAGTCAAAAGACGCTTATTATGTACCGCTCACCTTACTTTTTCTTGAACAACGCTGCCTTTACAACGCCCTTCGGATCTTTCACAAGCAGAATAACCAGCCAGATGATCAGGCCAAGGGCTACAACAGACAGGCCAAGATAAAAATCGTTGAGCATATCCACAGGAGCAGGGGTAAAGTATTCAGCGCCAAGTTCTGCATACTCAAAAATTGCATCAACAAGCCACATCAGGGATGCTCCCCAGTACATCCAGCAAAGAGCTCCAACTTTCATTTCACTTTTCGGAGCGCCCTTATACCAGATGACCGTAGCAATTATTGCTGCAAAAACCGTTGTCAGTAAAGTCATACTTTACACCCCTCCTGTGTGAGCTTGGGAGCATGAAGCGCTCTCTTTTCCACAACAGAAGAAACGGCAAGCATACCGACCCATACGACCGTAACAAATACAGCCATCATGATGCCTGCGCTGCCCATTTCCGCCAACATTTCAGCGGTTTCACCATTTTTAACCGCTGTCAGGAACGGAAAAAACGGAACCACTTCGCCGTGCCACAGGTGCTCAAACGCCAGAAGCGCAGAACCACCCCAGAGCAGTTTGTTCAGCCAGCCAAGCTTCGTGGAAAACTTAATTTTCGTTGCTTCCTGAACAGAGCCGTCCGAAAGAGAGAGCTTTACAGATTCTTCTTTTTCCTTGGACTTGATCACCTTTGCAGCGACAGTAGTGACAATAGCTTCCGCAGCCGGAACAAGAAAACATGCCATAATTATGTACCTCCTAAATTTCGCAAATGTTTTTACGCCAAAAAAGAAGGCGTACCGCTCCTCTTCAGAGGAACCGTATACCTTCTTGTGTATACATAATCTTCATCTGTTGTTTGCTTTGATTATTTTACTATCAGATGCTTCGACATCATTTCTCAGCTTCCTGCATGAGCATATATATTATATCACCGCCTAATCCCCAAAAAACAAGTACCTGTGGCTATAATCTCATTTTGTTTATTTCTTTCAGAACTTCTTCTATCATGCTTCCTACAGACAGATCTGAGATTCCGACAATGGTATTATCGCAATGATTCACAGGAATCAGTAGCCGTTTTGCTCTGCTTTGCCCAACAGCTATCGCCATAGTCGGAGTCACTTCTCCAAACATTGCGTCCGCAATGACAATCCCAATAGGTCCAATAATAACATCGGCTGTCCGGCATCCGACAACGACTGCATTTTCTCCAGTCGCAGCATGATCAGCGCCTGCTTTCAGCATGGCTGTTGTGGCAGTACTGTTTGTTCCAACTGCCGTAATTTCTATGTGTGGCTGTTCGCGTTTAATTGCAGCGACTACTTGTTTTCCGATCCCGCCGCCCTGAGCATCTATTACTAATATTTTCATGTAGCATGCCCTCCAAACTATCGATCACTTACCATTCCATTAAGTTTGGACAATGAACATACCGTCTCTGCCTTTCCTGTCGCGGGGAACATGTCCAACGGGACCGCCTTCTCCATCCGGTATGCTCTGCATAGAATCTCCAGGTCCCTTCCCAGTGTCACGGGATTGCAGGAAATATACACGACCCGGCGCGGGCCGGCCGCAAGCAGCGAATTGAGAAAATCTTCCGAGGCGCCCGCCCGTGGCGGGTCCATGAAGACGACGTCCGGACAATTTCCCTCCTCCGCCATCTGAACCATTAGTTTTCCGGCATCTCCCCTGATATAGTGGAATTTTGCCTGCTCTCCCTCGACCGGAAAATTCAACGCCGCATTGATTTTTGCATCAGAAACAGCCTGCGGATTGATTTCGACGCCGGTGATTTCGGCCGCACGGTCCGCTGCGCAGATTCCAATCGTGCCGATCCCGCAGTATGCATCGAGAATATGCTCCTTCCCGGATAGCCTCGCTGCGTCAATTGCAATGTTATACAGCTTCTCCGTCTGAATCGGATTCACCTGATAGAAAGAGCGGGACGAAATGCGAAAGGTTCTCCCGCAAAGCCGGTCCTCGATATAGCCCGGTCCGAACATGACCTTTTCCCGCTCTCCCAGAATCATGGAATCCGTCCGCGTGTTGATATTCTGAACAATCGTTGTGATCTCTGGCTGCATTTTGCGCAGGGCCTTCACAAAATTATTCTTGGACGGAAAGATCGGTCCGGCCGTCACAAGCGTAACCATCACCTGCCCGGTTGCCCTTGCCGTGCGAACCTGGACATAGCGGAGAATTCCGGTTCCCCGATCTTCATCAAATACCTGAATTTTGAAGGAGGGGAGCAGCGTCAGGATGGACTGGCATATCGCATCTGCCCGCGGATCAACCAGCAGACAGTGTTCCACCGGAACCACCCGGTGTGAATTTTTCTCGTAGATGCCGCAGTACGGCTTGTGCCCATGGCGATAATCGACTGCGAATACCGCCGTCATCTTATTGCGGTAATGATCCGGATTTTTCATGCGGATCATGGGTTCCACCGGGCCGAAGCTGCCGATGCACTCCTCGACCCATGCCTGCTTGCGCCTGATCTGCTCCGGATAAGGCTGCGAAACCTCAGTGCAGCCGCCGCAGCGGCCGATATAGGGGCAGCGCTTCTTCTTTTTTTCAGCTCCGGCCTCTTCTCTGCTCTTCCTGCCGGCACGCACCGCTGCACTGCTTTCAGAATTCATCAGTTCTGTCCTCTTCCTGCTTCCTGCGGGCTGCTTTTACCTTCGGCGACCAGTCCTCCTGAATTGCCGGGCAGATCACCTCCACCCCCTCGGCATGCTCCACCAGTTCCCGCGCCAGCGCGACGTCCCGCGTATTGATGCGGAAAATCACCACGCTCGGCTTTCTGCCGGCGAACAGCTTCCCGAGAAACGATTTCTCCTCCCACTTGATGAAATAGGAGATCCGGTTTTTCAGGAACAGATTCTCAAGGCGCTCCCGATTGGCGTCTCCTGTCACCCTGCAGAAATCCACCTCGTTGTCAAAATATGTATTCTCACGGATTATCGTCGACATTGCCTTTCGCCTCTCCACAAAAAAATCAGTCCTATTATAACTTTTCGGCTCCGGCCTGTCACTACACGGCAGGCGGCCTGATGACTGTTGACCTGATGGCTGGCTTACACGGCAGGTGGCCTGATGGCTGTTGACCTGATGGCTGGCTTACACGGTAGGTGGCCTGATGGCTGTTGGCCTGATGGCTGGCTTACACGGCAGGTGGCCTGATGGCTGCCTTTGCCCACCTCTAATACTGCAAGCGCCCGAAATGTCAGCGGAATAAAACTCCTGCGAGGTCATCCGTGCTGAACGGTTTCGGTACAAAGGCGTCAAAATCCGCACCGGGTCCGGTGGTCTCCCCGACGCGGTAGGGATCGGCGCTCATCGCCGCGATGCGGATCAAATGTGCATCGCGGCGTCCGGACAGGCGGATCTGTCTTGCCGCCTCCGGTCCGCTGATACCCGGCAGCATCACATCCATCAGGACGACATCATAATAGCCCTCCGGTGACTGCAGAAACCGATCTACCGCCTCCTCTCCCGTGCGGACAACATCCGCCTCTACATGGAAATTTTCAAGCTGGAGTCTCGCAATCTCGCGGTTGATCGCATTGTCCTCGACCAGAAGGACACGCCGCGCGGTGCAACGCGCATCTCCTTTCCTATCCTGTGCCGCGTCATCTGCGCCGCCCGCCGCCTGCGCCACGCCGCTGCCCACACCGATGTTCCTGTCTCTGCCCCCTGTGATTATTCCTTCTCTGCTCTCCACAGCTTTACCATTTCTGTTCTCCGCCGCTTTGCTGTCTCTGCCCGCTGCAGCTTTTCCGTCTCTGCCCGCCGTGCATTTTGCATCTGCCGCGGCTTCTTCCCGGCTTGCGCTGTCCGGCTGAGCGCCATACTCCTCCTGCCGGTCCCGCCAGCGCACCGGCACAGAAATGGAGATGCGTGTGCCCTTCCCCGGCTGGCTCTCGATTCTCATCTGCCCTTCCATGAGCCGCACCAGCTCCGCCGTGATCGCAAGTCCCAGACCCGAACCACCGGCGCCGTTCTGCTGCCGGTCCGGTCCCTCCGCCCGGGTGAACGGCTCCGTCGCCTTTTTCAGGAAGTCTTCCGACATTCCGATGCCGTTATCCTCCACGACAATCTGAATTTTGCCCCGATACGGTTCCGGCTCCGGCACCGCGCGGAAGGTAAACCCGACCAGACCGCCCGCCGGCGTATACTTGACCGCGTTGGACAGCAGATTGATACAGACCTGCATCAGTCGCTCCGGATCAATTTCAACCTCCGGACATGACTCACACTCCGTGTGCGTGTGCATCGTGATCTGATTTTTCGAGGCGATCGGCATCATGACTGCAAGCAGCTTCAGGGCAAAATCCGCGGTGTCGCGATAGGCCATGCGCAGCGCGAACCGTCCCGACCGGAGCTTTGCCATATCGAGAATATCGTCGATCAGCGTCAGCAGATGGTCAGCCGATACTCTGGACATCGACAGCAGCTCCTCTGTCAGCGGATCGTGCTTCTCCTGCTCCAGGAGATCGAGGGCGCCGCGAATTCCATTGAGCGGCGTGCGCATATCATGTGACATGCTCGAAAGGAAGTCCTCCCTCGCGCGGTTTGCCTTCTCCAGCTCACGGTTCTTCCGCGCCATCTCGCGGCTGTACCGGCGCTGCACCAGGATCCCCCGGATGAGCAGAAACAGCACAACGGCCGTCGTGACAGAAGTCCAGAGAATCGCCCTCCGACTCCCATACATCTTCTCCGCCGTGGTGAGCTGATAGCTGCCGCCGCGGGTATGCACCCCGACCACGGTCTGAATCTCCTCTTGATTCAGCGACCGGATTGCCGCGTTGAGGACCTCGATCACACTGTGACTCCGCCACAGCGCCATGAAACAATAATCCCGTGTTCTGCCGTACCCGAACTGCTCTTCCAGCCCTTCATTGAACGGACTCTGCAGATGATAATTCGCGACATACTGGTCGGCGAACCAGATATCTGCCTCACCGCTCCGAACCGCCGCGAGACAGGCATCCGTATCCTTACAATAATCGAAGGCAAAATTCTCCAGAAATCCGTCCGCCGTTCTGGCATCGCCCGGGCGTCCCAGGATGACCGCGGCGACAGGGATGTCTGCAGACGTATCCGTCGTTTTGCTCCGCGCCGCGACTGCCTTGCTGCCATCCTCCGCCATGCCGTCCCTGCCGGCATTCCGGCGCGTCACCGCCACAAGAGGGTCAGAGAGGAAGACATCGGACCGGACAATTCCCTCCTCGGTACCCCAGCCTGCGTTGTCCGTGTACGTAATATAGACGTCGACCGCGCCGCCGCGAAGGAGCTGAAGTCCGCTCCGCCCATCGGGAATCGGGACGAACCTGACCTGCAGCCCCAGCTCCTTTGCCGCGGTCCGCGCGAGATCGATGGCGATTCCCTCCGGCTCGGCAGAATTCCCGCTGGTGGTGCTTCCATCTCCTCGCGCACGCTGTCTCGTGATCGGGTACTCATCCCGCTCATAGCCAATCCGGATCGTGCCAAGGCGCTTCACCAGCGCGGCCTGCTGCTCCGTGAGCACCGCTCTCGCAGCCGTTCCCGCCTGCTCCTCTGCCGCGCCGCCATCACTCTTGCCCTGTTCTACCGAATCACTCTCCCCGCTCTGCTCCTCCTCTGCCGGTGCCGCGCTGTCCTCTGTCCGCATCCTGTCAGCCTGCGCCTGCACCTTCAACATGCCGCCACAGAATCCGCATAATCCGGCAGCCGACAGCGCCAGGGAGAGGAGCATACATAGTCCTGCAAGGACCGCAAATCTGCCGGACTGTTTTATTTTTGCCTTATTCAACACATCTCCGAGAAGATGCATGGCACTCCTTTCCGGTATCTCCGTCTTATCCGTCTGCCCTGATCTACCCATACTGCAGGATTTCTTCCGCCGGACTCCATGGATATGATCAATCCTCCCGTTTCTGACCTTCCAATCCTGCGTGCCTTCTCCCATCGCGCTTCCCACAGACGAACTCTTGTCCTCCGTTTGCCGTTCCTTTGGAACGATTCGCGTGCCTTCTCCCGTCGCGCTTCCCACAGGCGCACTCTTGTCCTCCGTTTGCTGTTCCTTTGGAATGATTCGCGTGCCTTCACCCAACAAACGCGCTGCGCGCGGACGCACCGGTTTCATGGTATACTCAGTACATTTCCGGTGTGAAATTCTCTGGAGCAAACTACACCCGGAATGTTACATCCGAAAAACAACCTCCGTGCACAGGACTCCCGCTGTTGCAGGACGCCATGATCACACGTTTCTCTTGATTCAGAAGTCTGGATTCAGTAGTTTTGATTCATAAATCTTGATTCAGAAGGATATCTTATGTCAGGAACGAAAACCCCGGCAGGCTCTGTCAGAACAACACCTGCCGCACCGCAATCCGAACTCATTCCGTACCACATCATCCGGAGCGGCCGCAGAACACTCTGCATCGAGGTAAACGCTGATGGTGCCGTCCTGGTGCGCGCTCCGTACCTCACGGGCAGCGCTGAGATTCAGCGCTTTGTGGCCTCACGTCAGGACTGGATCCTCCGCAGTAAGGCGCTCATCCGGGAGAGAAGACAGGCTGAGGATGCCTTCGCCGTGCCGCCCATCACGCCGTCCGATGTGCGTGCACTCGCAGCCAGGGCGCTCCGCGAAATTCCGCCGCGCACAGCCCGGTACGCGGCGCTTCTGCACGTCACCTACGGCCGCATCACCATCCGCAATCAGACCACCCTCTGGGGTTCCTGCTCCGCCCGCGGATCGCTCAGCTTCAACTGTCTGCTCATGCTGATGGACCAGCGCATCATCGACTATGTGATTGTCCACGAGCTCTGCCACCGTCTGGAGATGAATCACTCCGCCCGCTTCTGGGCCGACGTCGAACAAATCCTCCCGGATTACCGGGAACGCCGCCAGTGGCTGAAGGATCACGGCGGCGCCTATATCCGCGCCATGAAGGAAGGTGCGCTCAAGAACCTTCCCTCCTCTGACGACATACAGCAATGAACCAATGAACGACAGCGGTGCATTCAGCCAGGACGCGCCAGGACCTTTTCTCTAACCTTTTCTCTCCCGCGGCCCTCTCCGCCCGCAGAGGCAGCCGCGCGGCAGCACTAAATTTCCACCGATGCGGCGCTGCTGCCGCGGTATGAGACAAGTGCCGCCTGCACCAGAAGCCGCCTGCTCGTGCCTGCCCGTCCCGAGCAGGTCGCAAGCGTCAGAATCTGCGGCGCCGTGTCAAAATCCGGCATATATGCCGCATCGTCCGCTTCTCTGGCCGGCCGGTACAGACTCCTCTTCCGGGCCTGCTTCCCATACGCGGACGCCAGCTCCGCCTCTCCCTCCGGAATCAGCATAAAATCATCTGACCGCTCCGAGGCCGTGTAACAGGCGAAAATCCGGTATACCCGGACCCCGTCCTCCCGGCACAGATAGATAAACGGCTCCCGCTCCGCGAGCGATTCGTCCCGCAGAAACTGCTTCAGGCTTCCGAACCTCGACCCGTTCCGCATATTGTGGCCGTAGAAAATGAGATGCAGATCCGACAGATCCGCGCCGCACCCGGCATCAAGAAACACCGCGCCCGCCGCGTTTGCCGCGCCGCGGAATGTCTTCTTCAGATATTTCTGATTGTCCGCGCCAGCTGCCACCGGTTCGACCAGATCAACGGCTGGCACATAGAGAATCCCGGCAAAATCAGGATTGACCGCCCGAAGTCCCTCGTAATCCGCTGAAAATCCGGCGATCACCCGCTCCGCCTCGTCCGGAAGATTTGCCTCGCCGTCCCTGTCCGCGCCGATCCGGGTGAGGATGTCATCCTGCTCTGCGCCTTCTACGTCGGAGAGGACTTCACGTCCGGTGTTATCTTCTGTTTCTTCGATCGAATAAAAGCGCTCCAGCACTTCCGCTTCCTTCTGCGCCTTCACTTCCTCCGATAATTTCAGGGCAAACAAAACAGCCGCCACAATCATTCCGATTCCAAGGACAATGACAAGGCCCAGGAGAAACCGGCTGGCCGACGTAAACTTTGCTTCCTTCAGTGCCTTCTTCAATGCCTCTTTATCGTTTTTATCTTTTTTCTGATGACTCATAGAAGTCTCCTGTCCCACGCTTTTCTCGTCTTTCTGCGTCCTATCGTCTTCCGGCGAATAAGAGATACCCCGTCACGGCAGACAGACCCGCCATCGCCGCAGCCCAGGCCGGTGTCACCATCTTCTGGAATACGCCCTCCGCGGAGAGAAGAAAAATCAGAGCATTGACCGATGCATGGCAGAGCAGCGGAATAAAGATCCCTCCGGCCCGTGCGCAGAACACCGCGAACACCACGCCCATCCCTGCCGCAAAGAGCATCTGACTGAGGTTCCCGTGATAAATGCCAAACAGCAGCGCCGATCCGATCACGGCCGCCCGGAGACCGAGCTGCCGCTGCATCCGCCCGAAAATCACGCCGCGGAACACATATTCCTCCGCGAGCGGCGTCACAATGCCGTACACCAGGAGTCCCGCCGCGAGCGGCGCACTGTTCGCGGCGGCCGCCGCCCGGCCTGCTGCCGCGTCCGCCTCGAGCAGGCCGGTGAGATAAAACAGGATACTGATAAAGAGAGCAAGACAGACGCTGAACACCGCGGCGCAGCCCATGCCCATTGGCGTCGTCAACTCCACCCTGCCCGCTGCGAACAGTCCGCCGGGTGCCGCGTCCGTCCGGTTCTGCGCCGTCTGAGTCTGCGTCGTCTGATTTCGCGCCGTCTGATTTCGCGCTGTCTGGTCTTCTTCCGCATCTGTCTCACTGCCGCATGGCTCCGTGCCTTCTCCGGTCGGTGTGCCCTGCCCTCTTCCCGCGCGCGGCGGCAGAACCGGGATCCGCCCGCCCTGCGGATATACCGCAGCCAGACCGGCCAGTGCGGACACCGCGGCGAACACCACCTGCACGCTGCCCGGATACGCTGTGATGTAGTCTGCCGCCGCGCCGCCCTGCCGCATCAGGGCAGCACACAGCACAGAGCCGAGTCCCTGAATCAATTCTCCTGCCAGCAGGAAAACAAAAAACGGAAGGAAGATCCGCAGTGTTCCGTTTCCTCCCCGCATTCCTCTGTGCATGCTGTCTTTCATCTTCTTACCCCATGCCCATCCATCAGGAACCGCCGGAGATCCTCCGCCGAATCCGCGACAAAGTCCGCGCCGGCCTGCACTAACTCCTCCCGGCTTCCATAGCCGTAGGAGACGCCGACCGCCGCGACATGATTTGCATGCGCACCGTCGATGTCATAGCAGCGGTCGCCCACCATCGCCGTTTCCTCCCCGCACGCCGCAGTGCAGTCCTCTTCCCCCAGCAGGGAGAGCGCCCGCCGGACGATTATGTCCTTGTCGCTGCCTCGGGCGACGCCGTCCTCCTCCCGCGCCGGATCCGCGCCGCATACGACGTCAAAATACGGCATGATCTGAAAGTGCTCCAGCACCGTGAGCACGAGCGGCTCCGGCTTGCTCGACGCGACCGCGAGATGACGTCCCGCTGCCTTCAGGTCCTTCAGCATCTGCGTTATTCCGGGATAGAGCGCGTTTTCATAGACGCCTGTCACCGTGTAACGCTCCCGGAAATAGGCCACAGCCTTTGCCGTCTCTGCCGTCGTGAGATGATACTGCCTGACAAAGCTGTCACTGAGCGGCGGTCCGACAAAGGTCCGGAGCCTTACAAGGTCCGGCTCGTCGATGCCGAGCTTTCCAAGGGCGTACTGCACCGACCGGGTGATCCCCGGTCCGGAGTCTGTCAGTGTTCCGTCGAGGTCAAACAGAATATTTTGAAATATCGTCATGTCTTTCTTTGCTCCTGCCTCTGGTTCAATGCGTCTCCTGTCCTGGTTGAATCTCCTGCCCCTGGTTGAATCTCCTACCCTTGGTTGAATCTCCTGCATCTGGTTCAATGCCTCTCCTGCCCCCGCCCCGGGCTTCTGATGCGCCGCCATCATTTCCTCACCGGCGCTCACCTGATCGCCGCCCCGTCCGTTTAGGGCAGCGGTACGATTTCTCCCAGCGCAAAGCTGTAAATCAGCTTTTCCCGCACCGGGAGGCCGATCATCCGGCTGAGCGCCTCGGCGTAGCAGTCCAGCTGAATGCTGTACCGATCCACCAGCGGGCCGCTCTCCCGCACCCGGTCCGTCTTGTAATCCACCACGGTGATCTGCCCGTCCTCTTCAAAATACGCGTCGATGATGCCCTGGATGAGCACGGTCTCCTCCGCCGGGAAGCTCTCCTTCAGACGGTTCGCCGGGATGCCCATCACAAATGGCTGCTCACGGCGCAGGTGCCCCTTCCGGTCCGCCTCTGCCATCCGCTCTGCGAGCGGCGTGCGGAGAAACGGCAGGATGAGCGCTGGTTCAAGCAGCGCTGCCTCCTTCGCAAGGATCTGTCCCGTCTGTACCAGCTCCGTCCTCCAGACGAGAAACGCATCCTCCGTCACCGCGGCCGGATGCGGGAAGCGGCAATAATCCAGAAGCTGCATGCAGCGATGGATGATCGTGCCGCGGGCTGCGGAGGAAAAGTCCACTGCGGCTGGAACGCCTTCCTCTTTGTTCTGTCCGCGATTCTGTCCGCTGGTATCGCCGCTGCCCCGCCGCGCTGCTTTCCCGTCCTCCGGCCCGTTCTCTTCTCCCGGATTCTTTCCGGCATCGTCTCTTCCCCGCGATGCGGCTTTTTCGCCCTCCTCGCCGTTCTCTTTCCGCATTTTGCCCGCAAAGGTCGGCAGATAAGGGTCTGCCGGCTTTTCCGGATATAGGCTCCTGCCGTCCTGCCGCAGCGCCTCTCCTTCCTCCTCACTCCAGGCGCTTCTTCCCCGCGCCTCCTTGAGTTCCGTGACCGTCGTCTTCGTATAGAGTCCCTCCAGCGCGCCATGGGCATACTGCCAGGAGAAGCGTCTTTCCAATTCCCGGCCAAGCACCGGATCCGGAAGACCACTGATCCCATCCCGCAGCGCCTTCTGTGCCGCATCCTGCACCGCCTCGCGCCGCTTACCCAGGTCATACTGCTGCTTTTCCCGCTGAATGGCAAGATCCGTGCTGTCCCGCACCGTCACGCTGATCGCCGGGTCCTCCCCGTTCTTCTCCGCTGCCGCGATTCCCTCCAGGATCAGCGTCAGATCGTCAGCGGCATCCATGATCCCGGATACCGGAATTTTGTCCGCAAAGGCCGGTGTCCGAAGCTCCGCCTCTTCCTTCTCCTTATCGTAGTCCTTCACAAGTCCGGTGAGAATCAGCTTCTCCTTGGCGCGCGTCATCGCCACATAGAGCACACGGAGCTCCTCGCCCATGCTATCCCGCCGGATCCGGTCCGCGATGACCTCCTTCCGGAGTGTCGTACTCGTCACCCGCTCCTCCGGATCGGCAAAATCCATCCCGACCCCAAGGCTGTCATCCGCAATGAGCCGCCCCTGTATGTCGCGCCGGTTCATGCGCTTCGCAAGACCTGCCACAAAGCAGATCGGGAATTCCAATCCCTTGCTCTTGTGAATGGTCATAATGCGGACGACATCCGCATTCTCATCGAGCGTATTCGCCTCTCCGAAGTCAACCTCCTGCGCCTTCATCTGGTCCATATAGCGGAGGAACTGAAACAGGCCGGTGTACGCCGTCTTTTCAAAATTCTGCGCGATTCCGAGCAGCATGCGCAGATTTGCGGCGCGCTGTGCGCCGGAGGGAAGTGCCGTGATGTAGTCCTCATACCCTGTGTCAATCACAAGTCTGGTGAGAAGCTCGTGAATCGGAAGCACCGTGCGGAGGGCGCGGTCCCTGTCCACCTGCTCCAGAAAGCGGCGGCATTTCTCTATAAGCGCCGGATCACGCCCGTCCTCATCCGCGCCACCTACCCTGTCGTCCGGATTCCAGGGCTCCTGTTCTGTCTCCCCGCCGTCAGGCATCAGCACCGGCACCCCCGCATACCGGCAGACCGCCGTATAAAACTCTGTGCCGCGCTCCTTGTTCTCAGCCCGGATGAGGGCGAGCTCCTCCTCGTCGAAGCCGCCGAAATAGCCGCGCATCGCGCCGTACAGCGGAATGTCCTGACGCGGATTGTCCAGCACGCGCAGATACTGGATGACCTCGCGGATCTCCTCCGTCTGAAAATATCCGGCCCTCGCCGCCACATAACAGGGCACGCCGTTTTCCTCAAACACGCTCCGGAAATCCTCATCCCAGCCCGCGGTCGCCCGGAGCAGGACCACGATATCGCCGTACCGCGCGGGCCGGAGCGCGTGCGTCTCCTCATCCGTGACCGGATAATGCCCCACGAGTTCCCGGATCCGGAGGGCGATCGCCTTTGCCTCGATGCGCCGGCTGCTGTCGCTCTCCTCCTCTTCCTCCTCCGCGCCATCCTCCGCGTCCCGCTCCGTGCGGCTTATCACCAGCAGCTCCGCTCTCGCCTCCGGGCACGACGGAAACGAAGTGTTCCCGGCCTTCAGTGCGGCAGCCTCGTCATACTCCACGCCGCCGACCTCCGTTCTGCAAATATGACGGAAAATCGCGTTGACCGGATCCAGCACCTCGGCGCGGGACCGGAAATTCCGGTCGAGATCAATCCGCTCGTTCTCCGGATCATCCGGGCGGAAGGTGCGGTATTTTTCCATGAAGATCTCAGGCCTCGCGAGCCGGAACTTGTAGATACTCTGCTTGACGTCCCCGACCATGAACCGGTTCCGCTGCCCCTCGCTCTCGCGCGAGATCATACTGAGCAGCAGCTCCTGCACATCGTTGGAATCCTGATATTCATCGCACAGGATTTCGGCAAAATGCGCGCGGTATGTCTCCGCAGCCGGTCTCGCGTATATTTTGCCATCCTCTCCCCGTCTGCAGAGGATCCGAAGCGCGAAATGCTCGAGATCGTCGAAGTCGATGACGTTCTTCTCCTCTTTTGCTGCGGCGTAGGCTTCCATCAGCTTTTCTGTTAGATGCACCAGTTCCCGGAGCGGCCGCTCCGCCGCGTGCATCTTCCGGACCGTCTCGTCCGGCGAATCCGCGAAGAACCGCGCCGCCTCCTCCTTCAGCTTTTTCCGGATGCGGGTTCTGGCGCCCGACACCGCATCCTTGCTCTCCGGATCCACATCCGTATTGGTTTTCCGGATGGCGGGCAGCCTGCCGAACTCGAGACTGGAGAGGCCGGAGAGACTTTGCCACAATGATTTTGCCCGCGCCTTGCCGGAATCAAAACCGCCGATTTCCCCTGTGCGTACCGGCTCCGGCCGGGTCCGGTCATCCACCCGCGCGCCGTCTGCTGCCCCGCCGGCATATCCCACCGCGCCGCCGACATGTTCCTCTGCCCCGCCGGCATGTTCCACCGCGCCGCCAGCATATTCTGCCACGCCGCCCTCGCCGCATCCGGCTCCTCCTGCGAGTGCAAGCAGCCGCATCCGCTCCTCCGTCAGCATCTCCTCGTAAGGGTATGGTCCTCCGGCACTCTGACACAGCGCAATCAGTCCCGCATACTCCTGCGCGGCATCGATCACCTCTCCCCGCAGCTCCTCCATGCACGCAAGAAACCAGGGCTGCCCGAAGAGATCGTCCGTATCCCCCACGGCATAGTCCTCGGCCCGCTCCGCCAGATACGCCTCCGGCCAGGGATGCGACATCGCGCGCCGGTACAGCCCCAGGATCCGGTCGCGCAGCTCCGCGTCCCCGACGCCGGGACAGAAATAATCCGCGCACCAGGCAAATTCCGGATCCTTCTCCGCGTACTGCTGCTCCAGCACTTCCGTGAGGGTATCGGACAGCATGAGCTTTGCCTCCATCTCATCCATCTGCCGGAACCCCGGGTCGAGATCGATATCGGCAAAATTGTTGTGCAGCAGAAAGGCGCAGAAGCTGTCGATCGTCGTGATCTGCGCCGTGTGGAGCAGCGTCTCCTGCCGCTGCAGATGCCGGTTTTCCGGATCCTTCTCCAGCCTGTCGCTGATGGCCTTCGCAATGCGCTCCCGCATCTGGGCTGCCGCCGCGCGCGTGAATGTCACAACGAGCAGCCTGTCGATATCCACCGGATTCTGCTCGTCCGTGATCAGCCGGATGATGCGCTCGACGAGCACCGCCGTCTTACCGCTGCCGGCCGCTGCGGAGACCAGAATGTTATGCCCCCGCGCGTCGATCACCTTCTGCTGCTGTGCTGTAAACTGTACTGCCATCTTCCTCCCCCGCTGCGGCAAAATCTGCTGCATCAAACCCGTTTCCTGCAAGGCCCGTCTGCTCTGCCGCGCTCCCCGCGGCGCCGGGTCAGTTCCCTGACTTTGTACTCGTCCCCGGAATGCGGGGATCATAGCCGCACACCTCGCGGTACGGGCAGTACGTGCAGGCACTGTCAGCCCCGTCGCGGAACGGCTGCGCCGTGATGTTTCCCGCGAGAATCTGACTTCCCAGCCGCACGCAGACCGCCCGGCACGTCTCCCACAGGGCACGGTAACCGGCCTCGGTGAAGAGGCGCGGCGAGGCATACGGCGTCCCGTCCTTCTTCATCCGGACAGGGAGATACGCGGAATTTGCGCCGGAAGAAAGCCCGTGGTCGAGCATCTGCAGCACCGCCGGATCCGCCGACAGAATGCCCATCGGCTTCATGGCGCCGAGGCGGCTCCTGACAAGAGCATCGGGATCACCGTCCGCCGGCTCCGCCACAAAGGGATCGCTCAGATGATAATAGAGCAACGCCGCCGGCACCACGGCGCGGTCAGGATATTTCTGACGAAGCCAGGACAATACTTCCTCCATGTACACCATGAGCTGCAGCTGCCGCCCGTCCGCCATCTTCCGCAGACTCAGGTCGAGCGCGCCGCTCTTGTAATCGAGAATTTTGACATACAGAGAGGTTCCGCATCCGGCGAGATCCAGCCGGTCGATGCGCCCGTTCAGATACATCCGCGGGTGAGCGCCGCCTGCCATCAGCTCCCGCGCAGCCTGCTCCGATACGGCGCGGCGCGGTATCGGAGCAGGATCACGGTCAGACGAAAGTCCCAGCATAGCTCCCGTCACCGGGTCCGGCGCTGCATCCGGAGCGAGGTCCAGCACAAGCCCCGCCGGAGAATCCGGCCCGGAACCGCCGAAGGACAGCTCGTATCCCGCCGGATCGAAGTCGCCGGCCTCGATCTGCGCCTGCAGCGTCTCCACCGTCCGCGCCAGGATCCGCTGCATCCGGCCGACTGCGAATTCTCCTGCTGCGGTCGCGTAGCAGACGCGGTTCCCGTATGTCTCCGTGAAGCGCCGCACCGACTCTGCCGCCAGCGCGTCCCCCTCTTCCTTTGTAAACGTGCGCCAGGTGAGGCCGCGCTTTCCGAGCTCGGCGGCAAAATCACTGAGCGCCGCGTGCATGATGGTGCCGGAATCGGAGGGCTGGAGCACGAACTCGGGCCGCTCCCGGAGGCGCATGCCGTACTCGAGGAACTGCCTCCGGTAACACAGCGCCATGTGCTCGAGCCTCGTCACGGAGCCTGACAGCGCCCTGCCGTACAGGCGTCCCGCGGCCCGCCGGGAGAGAGGCCGCGGATCGTAGTGCCGGAACGCGGCCGCGAGCAGCTTCTCCGCCTGGTCCCGCACCGGCTTCTCCCCCTGCGAAACGGCATAGCTGTAGATGGTCAGAAACTCCGCTCTCTGCCTCTCCCTCTCCCGGTCCGGGCATTCTTCTGCCTTATCCGCCCCGTCCGCGTCATCCGCGCGCCGCGGACCGCTGCTGCACTGCTCCTCCGCTCCGTCAAACCGTCCCTCCGCGCACTGGCGAAGCGCGCCCGCCAGATAGGAAACGGTGTCCCCCGCCCCGGTCAGCTGCGCGGAGGCAGGACGCTCCTCCGGCCTCTGAATCCTGCCGCCCGGCGCTGCCTGCGGAAACAGACGTGCAAGCAGCGGGATGAGGTAGGAGGGCCTCAGGCTCTTTCCGGCGCCGTCCGTGTCGGCAAACGAAACGATCAGCCTGCGCTCCGGTTTTGTCAGATTAAGATACAGATACAGGCGCTGCGTCATCATCTGGTCCCGCGGCGTCGGCGCAAGCTCAATGCCGGAGGAGGCGAGAAATTCCCGGTCCAGATCCGAGAGCAGTCCGCCGCCCGCCGTTCCCTTCGGGATGCTTCCGTCGTTGACGCCGAGCACGAACAGCACCTTGCCCTGCGTCAGCCGCGTTCGCTCCAGATCACCCGCCAGCACCACGTCTGACTGCTGCGGCAGCGTCCCGAGCCGGATCTCGTCAAAACCCGTGCGGAGCAGTGCCAGATAGTCCTCCCGCGAGATCGGCTCGTCCTCGAGGAGGTCATGAATCTGCGAAAGCAGGTCGATCACCGCCCGGTACACCTGCCGGTATTCGTCCGCCCGCACCGTATCTCCTTTTGCATCAAACACCGCGGCCAGCGCCTCCATCTTCTCCTGACAGCGGTTCTGCACCAGAAACTCCCACAGCGCCTCTGTCCGCTCCGCCGCGGTGCGCCGGTGCCCTGTCTCCTCTGCAAGGAGCGGAGACAGACTCTCGCACACCTTCTTCCTCATCGGCTCGAGCGCCGCGTCGAAAGGCAGCATCCAGCGCTTTCGTCCGCGGATGCCGCGCGCAAGACAATAGTTCTCGAGCAGATCCGTCTCCTCCGGTGTCAGATCCATCAGACCGCCGCGCAGATACCGGAAGACCGTCTCATAGCTGAAATCCCGGATCCGCACCTCCAGCGCTGCGCGGATCGTCTCCGTCAGCGGATTGTGGACCACGGCGTGCGTGAGATCAAGGTAAACCGGAACGCCGTAGAGCGCGCCGGCTTCCCGCAGCAGATCCGCGTACGCCGTGAGATCGCCCGCCACGACGGCAAAATCTCTCCAGCAGTACCCCTCCTCCTTTGCGAGCGCTTTCATGCGGATCATCATCTGGCGCACCTCCTCCCGCTGTGAGGATGCCTCAAACAGGGATACGGCGCAGGCGGCACTGTCTCCATCCTTTTGCCCTTCCGCATACGCCGTCACCGGATACCGGAACAGCCTGTGCTCAAGGTGTGCAAGCGCCGGGACGGCGCGGAACCGCCACGGTTCCCCTGTGAGAAATTCATCCGGCTCATGCGGAATGTCTTCCTCCTCCGCCAGCCGTGTGAGGGACGCCACGGTCTTCCGGGTGAGATAGAACAAGGCCTGCTCATCCCCGGGGTCCTTCTCCCGCTCCACGAGGGAGATCGGCCTGCCTCCGTCGTCCGAGAGGGTGAGACTGATCACCACCCGCCTCGCGTACTTCATCAGCTGGGCGATCACCCGGTTCTGCACCGGCGTGAATCCGGTGAAGCCGTCAAAAACAATCACGGCATTCCGCACGAGCGCCGAGCGCGGAACCGCCTCCGCCACCAGATCGAGCGTCTCCTCCGCGGTGATAAAGCTCCCCTGCTCATATTCCTGAAAGGCCTGGTACAGCGCCGCCAGATCCGTGAGTCTTGCCCGCAGCGCCCCCCTCTCCCCGGCGAACGCGGCAAGTCTCCTCACATCATCCACCGAGAGGTCATACTGCATGAATTCCGACAGGACGCTTTTCACCTCTGAAATATATCCCTGGCGGTGAAGATTTCCGCCGATCACAGGCAGACGGTCCCCGAGCCGGTCCGCGAGGCGCTGCAGAATCAGACTCTTCCCGATATCGTTCAGCACGGTGCGCGGATCTGTCCCGATTTCCTCGAAGATGCGGTGCGCAAGGCGGCCGAAGGACAGCACATCCACATTCAGAATGCCGCCGGTCGGGCTGGCGAGCACAAGATCCTTCTGCGTCTGCATCGTGTACTGCTCCGGAACGATGAAAAGATATTGAACAGAAGAAAAACTGGACAGAGACTGCTGCGCTTCCACCAGAAACTGGTGCTGAAGCCGGCAGCTCTTCCCGGCGCCGGACGCGCCGAAGAAAAAATGATATGGCATGAGATGTGCCTCCACGAAAGAACCATCTGTCACCTGCGCGGATGACGCGCCTGGCATTTCAGCCATGGCTTCATTGTAATATACTGCCAAAAAATTCGCCACAGACTAGGCAAGAATACAAAAATGTTTTAAGATCAGTGCGTATCAGAAGCGAATACGACGAGGCAGACAGAGTGTGAGACAGCCCTGCACGCCGGCTCCCCCCGGGAGAGGCAGTGCGGCGGGCTGTCCGTTCCGTGCTGTCTGCCCGCGCAGGGAAGGAAAGGAGCTGTTTTTCATGGAAATATCACCGCTTCAGAAGGAAAGACTGAAATACCAGCCGAAACTGCCCGGCATGCTCCGGCACGGCATCGCTGACATCTGTGTCAAAGAGGGCGAGCCCACGGCAAGCGTCGCGGATCAGGACAAAATCAAGGCCCTGTTCCCCAACACCTACGGCAAGAAGGAAATCACGTTTCAGAAGGGTGCCAATACTTCTGTGCCGAAGAAGCAGGTCGTCGGCGTCATCCTGTCCGGCGGACAGGCGCCAGGCGGACACAACGTCATCTCCGGTCTCTACGACGCGCTGAAGGCGACGGACCGCGAGAATGTCCTGATCGGATTCAAGGGCGGCCCGAGCGGCCTGGTCGATGACGATTTCGTTGAATTCGACGATGCGTTCATCGATGCATACCGCAACACCGGCGGATTCGATATCATCGGTTCCGGCAGAACCAAGATCGAGACACCGGAGCAGTTTGAGGCAGCCGCGAAGACCGCAAAGAAGCATGGCCTCACCGCTGTCGTCATCATCGGCGGCGACGATTCCAACACCAATGCCGCGGTGCTCGCCGAGTATTTTGCCGCGAACCATCTCGGCGTCCAGGTCATCGGCTGCCCGAAGACCATCGACGGCGACCTCAAGAACGACGACATCGAGTGCTCCTTCGGCTTCGACACGGCGACCAAGACCTACTCCGAGCTGATCGGCAACATCGAGAGAGATGCCAACTCCGCGAAGAAGTACTGGCACTTCGTCAAGGTCATGGGCCGCAGCGCCTCCCACGTCGCGCTCGAATGCGCTCTGGAGACTCAGCCGAACATCTGCCTGATCGGCGAGGAGGTCGCGGAGAAGAAGCTCTCCCTTTCCCAGATTGCGGATCAGATCGCTGACTCGGTGGAGCAGAGATCGAAGACCGAGGGCAACTTCGGCGTTGTGATCATTCCTGAGGGTATTGTGGAGTTTGTTCCGGAATTCGGCACGCTGATCCGCGAGATCAGTGAGATGCTCGCCGGATCGAAGACGGAGGAATTCAATGCTCTGCCCGACTGGGATGCAAAGAAGGAATTCATCAGGAAGGGCCTGACAGAGGAGTCCTACAAGGTATTTGCCATTCTTCCGGAGTCCATCCAGAAGCAGCTCTTCCTGGAAAGAGATCCCCACGGCAACGTGCAGGTTTCCCTGATCGAGTCCGAGAAGCTCTTCGCCGAGCTTGTGAAGAACAAACTCGATGAGCGTAAGAAGGCCGGCACCTACAAGGGCAGCTTCAAGACGCAGTTCCACTTCTTCGGCTATGAGGGAAGATGCGCATTCCCGTCCAATTTTGACGCGGATTACTGCTACAGCCTCGGCTACAATGCATTCATGCTGATCCAGTACGGCTACACCGGATATCTCTCCAAGGTCTCCAACCTGTCAAGGCCCGCTGAGGAGTGGGTCGCAGGCGGCATGCCGATCACGAAGATGATGAACATGGAGCGCAGAAACGGCGAGGACAAGCCTGTCATCCGCAAGGCACTCGTCGATCTGAACGGCAAACCGTTTAAGTACTTCGAGGCACACAGAGCAGAATGGGCGGCGAAGACCTGCTACACCTATCCGGGCGCAATCCAGTACTACGGACCGGCTGACGTGTGCGATCTGACCACCAGAACGCTGGCACTCGAGAAGGGCTGATCCCTCTCCTGCTGCAACGCATCTGTGTCATAAAGAGAAACACCTGAAAAGAAGACGATGCGCCGCATGAGCATCAGATGAAAAAGATGACGTGATCGCGCATCCAAATAGAAAAAGCCCATGGACAGCTCCTCCGGGAGTCTGATCCATGGGCTTTTCTGTTGACCTGTTCTCCATTCCGACCAGGATCATGAAACAGAGAATCCGGCATGTTTTTCTGTTCTTTCTTGCGTTATTCAGCTCTTCTTTACGTTATTCAGTTCTTCCTTGCCTTCTTTGCCTCCATCTCCTCGCCGAGGTTCTCACCCTGTGCAATCTGCAGATCGACGCCGGTATCGTTCGGCTCGCCCTCATCGAAGACATAATCCTTTCCGGGCAGCACCGCGTTCAGAATGATGCCGACCAGGGAACCGGTTGCAAGGCCGGAGAAGCTAATGGTCATGCTGCCGACCGGAATATTGATGGCACCCATTGCGCTGTTGCTGATGCCGAGGGACAGAACGAGGATCAGCGCCGCGATCAGGACGTTGCGGCTCTTGGAGAAATCACAGTGCGTCTCTACCAGATTCCGGACACCGACTGCGGAGATCATGCCGTAGAGCACGAGAGAGATGCCGCCGATGACCTCGGAGGGCATGATTTCAATGATAGCCGCAAATTTCGGACAGAAACTCAGGGCTACGGCGAACCAGGCCGCAAGGCGGATAACCGCCGGATCATATACCCTCGTCAGGGTCAGAACGCCTGTGTTCTCGCCGTAGGTGGTATTCGCCGGCGCGCCGAACAGAGAGGCGACCGTGGTGGCAAGACCGTCGCCGGTCAGCGTTCTGTGAAGTCCAGGGTCCTTGATATAATTGATCCCGGTGGTGGAGGAAATCGCGGAGATGTCTCCGATATGCTCCATCATGGTTGCAAAGGCAATCGGGACAATCGTGACGACCGCAGCGATCAGCTTGCCGTGATCCAGATTGCCGGAGGTAAACAGCGAGAACACTGTGTTCTCCGCCTTCACCGGCAAGCCGATCCAAGCTGCGTTCTGCACTGTCTCCCATTTGATGAATCCGCCGCCGATGGCGAGGTCATACAGAATGGCACAGCCGTAAGATCCGAGAACGCCGAGCAGAATCGGGATGATTTTGACCATGCCGCGTCCCCAGATGTTGCAGACGATGACTATGACGATGGCGACAAGGGCGATCCACCAGGTGTGCGGATTCGCCAGCACAGTGTTTCCCGCGTCGTCCGTAGAGGTCTGCAGAATGTTGTTGAGCGCGGACGCCGACAGATTCAGGCCGATGGCGATGATGATCGGTCCCGTGACCACCGGCGGGAAGTAGCGCATGACCTTGTTCGAGCCAAACGCCCGGAACAATCCGGCGAGCACCAGGTACACCAGACCGGCGCAGGCGACGCCGAAGCAGGCGTAAGGAAGATCGTGACTCGGCTGTCCGTTTACCATCGGCGCAATCGCGGCGTAACCTCCGAGAAAGGCAAAGCTCGAACCGAGAAACGCCGGAACCTTCCGCTTTGTGATCAGGTGGAACAGCAGCGTGCCGAGTCCGGCGAATAGCAGCGTTGTCGAGACGGAAAGCCCTGTCAGCAGCGGCACAAGAACCGTGGCGCCGAACATGGCAAACATATGCTGCAGGCCCAGGATGATCATCTTCGGCCTGCCCAGACTCCGCGCGTCATAAATGGCGCCCTCCTGCGCAGTAGATTGGAATGTACTCATTATTACCTCCTCCATAAGAATCACCGGTTCCCTGCTGCGCACCATCCGTCCGCACCATCCGTCCGAACCATACGGTCCTCCCGTATCCGTTCCGTCACGTCCGCACATAAAAGGACACGACAGAGAAGAAATATCTTCCCTGTCGTGTCCTTCTATGTGCTGCCGTATGCATTCTGTCTTCCGGTATGATGTAACCCATGGCCAGCTCCCAGAAACCCGTGTCAACATTATCGGGTCCTATTCTACTGACCACAGGTTCCTTCGTCAAGAAAAAAGTCAGCGGTCCGTCCTCCTCCGCCGATAGCTGTGTCCCTTGTCCTTGTACATATTGAAGTCAGCTTCCGTCATCATCCGGTCAAAATCGCATTCCTGCCCCCTGCTGTACGCATACCCGACCGCCAGACTGATGCCGTTCCGTTCCGCGCTCTCACGGATGTGCTGAATCAGCATCAGAACATCCTTTTCCTGCATATTTTCCGTTACCACGACAAACTCATCTCCGCCCGTCCGGTAGACACACTTCTCGCCCGCGCATTCCCGCAGAACCCGCGCCGTATTGCAGATCAGTGTATCGCCCGCGCGATGCCCTTGGGAATCGTTGACATTCTTCAACCCGTTGAGATCGATGGAGATGACGCCGAGGGAACCCTCTCCGCCCCACGCCCGGATCGTCTGCTCCAGCATCCGGCGGTTTCCGGCGCCGGTCATCTGATCCCGCATGCTCTGCTCCTCCAGCAGATGCATTCCGTTGCGGTTCCGGATCATAATCGCGATAAAATCCGTCAGGGTGGACAGAAGCAGACTGGCCAGCCGGAACGTATTCTCCTGCGGATTGATCACCATGGTAAACCCTTCTGTCCTGCCCTGCAGAGTCAGCTGGCCGGAGACAAAACTGCGAATGCCATAGATGGGAAGCGAAAAGTCAGGATTCTCCTTTTTGAATGCCCCGATATCGCTGACAAGGACAACATGGTGCAGCGCAAAGCTCCGGTACAGTGCCCCGACGCTGGCCCGTGAGAGGCTCTGGAGATCATCCCGCAGAGGCATTACTCCAGGCGCAGTCCATTCATAGGTGGCGCTGACCGTATTGTCTTCCCGCTCCTCAAAAATCAGAAATCGCTCCGGTTTCAGATTCTGGGAGATACACTCGATGATCTTCTCGATTCCCCGATCCGGATTTTCCTCCGCCATCCCGGCCGAGATGGCCTCGTTTGCCCGCGCCTCCTGGTAAATCAGCTCGTGATCCTTCGCCAGGGTGTTCATATATTCACTCAGATGAAACGCAATGGTGAACCGCAGGGAGCGGCCCTCCCACGGGATCAGAATGGAGCGGATCAGGAGATTTTCCCCTGTCCTGCCGCTCAGATGTGTGGCAGCATAGGCACGATCCCGCCGCAGCATCAGATTGGGACAATCCCCGCAGGGCGCTTCTTTTCCTTCCAGCACTTCATAGCAGTGCTTCCCTGTGAGCGGTTCCTCCGGACCGATTCCCGTATCCCTGCGTGCAATCTGATTGAGATAAATCAGCTCATAGGTCTTCGGATCGCTCACCACGATGCTTTCCGGCAGAGCATCCAGTGCATCCCGACGGAAAGAGATGTAGTCCCCCGCGGAAAGATGTTCCCTTGTGTTCATCTCTTCCGACCGGGAAAGACGGCTGGTAAGAAGACGGAGCAGTTCATCCAGCCCGCTCACCTCGGAGCCGAAGGCAATCGACCGTGTCATTACCGGAATCGTCTTTAATCCCTGCTTCCTCCACAGCTGCTGCAGCATACCTGCGGCGGTGTCTGTTTTCTCCTCCGCATCTCCCGCGCTGCTCTTCTGACAGAAGCAGAGAAAACAGCACAGGCCGATCCGGGCAACAGCCCACCCGGGTGTCATGCTTTCCCGGAGAAACTGCGTGAAGCCTTTCAGAATCTCATCTGCTCTGTCCGGCTCCTCCCGCATCGTCCCGGCATAGGCAGGTACATCCAACAGGATGCCGATATAGTCAATATGATGAAGACGATACTGATCGCTATACTGAAGGCCCACCTCCATCGCGCCACGATAACTCAGACAGCCGGTGTCTGCGTCAAGCAGCCCCATGGGATCATTCTTCTGTTCCTCCAGCGTGCCGTCATCAAGCAGTTCCATGATCCCTGCGATTTCCTTTTCCTCATACCAGGGTACTCTGTTCACGCGGCACCTGATGATATGACCGCCGCTCACGATCTGCTCCGTGATTTCCGATGCCGGACTGCCCTTCGTCAGGATATCCTGCTCGGCCTTTTGTGACGAGGCTGGCTCAATCTGCCATCCGAGCTCTGTCTCCGTCCGTCCGAGAAGCACGGATTCGTCGCGGATTCCCATCTGCCGGAGAAAAGCGGCACTGCCCCCGAGGATATGCCCATCCCGGTCCTTCCAGAAGAAGGAGTAGGGAGAGCAGAGACGGAGTGTGCGGAACAGACTGCTGTCCCTGGTGACCGCAGGCGCCCTGCCGCTGCAGGCATCGACTCCAAAAGACCGGCAGAAGACAGGCAGC
>Ga0256406_1002220_pt1 | contig 28247 bp, 21 predicted proteins | sample RumenRJG_03DNA_FD_185986 | JGI IMG/M metagenome (GOLD analysis project Ga0256406, IMG submission 185986) | Bovine rumen microbial communities from Lethbridge, Alberta, Canada - RJG_03 | ecosystem: Host-associated > Mammals > Digestive system > Stomach > Rumen | place: Canada: Alberta | collected... | reverse complement strand
AACTTTTGACTATAGCCATGCAAAGGTACAAAATTGAAAAGTACACGTAAAGTATATGCTTGTAAATGTCTGACCTAAGGGCAGTTTAAGCGAATGTTAAAGGATTTAAGTGGACACTAGTGATTGCCTATATAGCCGAGGGCTACAAGGCTGAAGAAATGCCGACATTCCTGGCTGATTGCGATACAGCTATGGAAGCACTGTTCGCCCATGAGCCTTTTAAAACGTTGCGAGGAAGGTTTAATGTGATAGCTGTTGAGGCACCGTCTATGGACAGTGGAACGTCGGAACCATCAAAGGGAATATGGAAGAATACAGCCCTGCATTCACATTTCGATACTTTTTATTCCGACAGATACCTGACGACACTCCATCTCAAGGATCTTCATGACTAGCTGGCTGGAACGCCATACGAACATATAATAGTACTGGTAAATACGGAGAAATATGGCGGTGGCGGTATACTCAATTCCTATAATCTCGCTATGGCACATCATCGCGCCTTCAAACCAGTGGTCGTTCATGAGTTCGGTCATTCCTTTGCCGGACTGGGAGATGAATATGCCTACGAATTCGAGCAGGTCCCTATGTATCCGCATGATGTTGAGCCTTGGGAACCCAACTTGACAACCCTCGTTGATTTTCAGGGGAAATGGGAAGACCTTATAGCTGATGGTACAAAGCTTCCTACTCCGGAGCCGAAAGACCTCGACAAGCCCGGTGCCAACATGAAGCGTTGGAAGGTAGGTGCCTACGAGCCGGCCGGATATTCAATGCATGGAGTATACCGTGGATTCCCCGATTGCCGTATGCGGACAAATGAGAATCCGGTGTTCTGTCCGATTTGCCAACGTGCCATAACTAGACTCGTTGACTTCTATACAAAGTAGTTTTGCTTGTTATTTGCTCTTAACTTGCATGACGTAAATGTCCTCCCATATAATAAATTCCACAATGATGTTAAGGTCATTGCGTGAAAACCGGAGGGCATTTGTCTTATTGGGTACTTCCGACATTGTGAATCCCATCCTCTTTAAGTCGGAAGTAAACTGTCTATAATAGCCTTTCCACCAAAAAACATATTGGGTTGCGCCATTCGGAACATTGTCTTCGATGATTGCGAAGCTCAGCAAGTCGTGCCTCTTGAACAAACGGTAGAGAGGCTTTGACTTTGTGTATGCCGAATCGCGTATTACGTGGAATCCCCATAGACGTTTTGTACTGTCTGCAGATTGTATGGGATGGAAGCCATAACGGCGAAAAGGCGCAATACTGTTTCCGCGTGTTTCCTTTGCCCGTTGGTATTGCAGGCATACGGCAACAGGCATTTGGATGCCTCTCTCCTGACTTACCATGTCACGGTCGAAGTAGGGGAGAGGTATTATCTTTGAAGCTGAAGCCACACAGCAATAGCTAATTAGCAATAATATTATGTATAGTCTTCCCTTCATTTATCTTGATTGAAAACCTTATTAGAGGGCATCGCATTCCTCGAGCCATACTGTACTGACGGCATCAGAAGGCATACGCCAGTCGCCTCGTGGTGATAAGCTGACACTTCCTACCTTTGGCCCGTCAGGCAGACAGCTACGCTTGAACTGTTGTGAGAAGAACCTGTATAGGAATGTGTGGAGCCAATGCTTTATAACGCTTTCCGGATATTTGTTGGCAAACGCTTCTTTTGCCAGCATCATTATCTTAGCCGGATGGAATCCGAAGCGAAGGAAATAATAAAGGAAGAAGTCATGTAGTTCGTATGGACCTACAAGGTCTTCAGTCTTCTGCGCTATCTCGCCCTTGTCGTCGGCGGGAGTTAGCTCCGGCGATATAGGAGTCGCTATGATGTCAAGCAACACCTTGGTTATCTCCATCTGAACATCATCCGAGAATTGTTCAGTGCTTTGTGAGCTACTGCCCTCACGCAATGTAGGGGAAAGCCTTCCGGTTGTAGCAACGTAATGAACAAGGTAGCGGATAAGCGTCTTCGGAATGCTAACGTTGACCCCGTACATCGACATGTGGTCGCCGTTGTAAGTACACCAGCCCAGCGCAAGCTCGCTAAGGTCGCCGGTTCCGATAACCAGTCCGCCAACCTGATTGCTTATATCCATGAGAATCTGAGTACGCTCGCGTGCCTGGGAGTTCTCGTAAGTCACATCATGAACGCTGGCATCTTGTCCAATATCTTTGAAATGTTGCGTAACGGCAGCAGCAATATTAATCTCGCGAATGGTAATGCCAAGGTCGTTCATCAGCGTAATGGCATTATTGTATGTGCGGTCGGTGGTCCCGAATCCCGGCATTGTTACTCCTACAATTCCCTTACGGTCTAGTCCTAGCTTGTCGAAGGTGCGGACACACACGAGCAGGGCAAGAGTTGAATCCAGTCCTCCACTTATTCCTATGACGACATGCTTTGAATGAGTGTGGTCGAGCCGCTTGGCAAGTCCCATGACTTGTATTGAGAATATCTCCTCACAGCTGGCATTCATATCGTCTGACGTCGGGATGAACGGATGCGGGTCAACAGTGCGAAGCAGTTTCCATTCCTTCTCAGGATTCTCCGGAGCTTGAGCATTTATCAACAGAGGAGACTCCGTTATACTCTGAGGACCTTGAGCATTGATATATGTCGAATTGGTTCGGCGTTCGCTGCGCAACTTCTCAATATCTATTTGGCTGATGATAATCTGTGGTTCAAGGCAGAATCGTTTTGACTCGGCTATAAGTTTGCCATTCTCATAAATCAAGGCATTGCCACCGTAAACGACATCCTGTGTACTCTCTCCGAATCCACATCCCGAGTAGACGTATCCACTTATTGTTCGTGCACTCTGTTGAGAAAGTAGTTGCTTGAGATAATTGTGCTTGCCGATGAGCTCGTCGCTGGCCGACAGGTTGAAGATGATGTCGGCTCCGGCAAGAGCAAGGCGGTCGCTAGGTGGCTCTGGTGACCATACGTCTTCGCAAATCTCAATACCGAACTTTGCTCCACCTGAAAGGCAGAATATCTGTGGCTGAGGTGTTACGGTAACGTTCTTTCCTGCATAGCGGATGGCAGCCGGGCGAAGGTCTTGACTGGACGCAAACCATCTCTTCTCATAAAACTCGCTGTAGTTCGGCAAGTAAGTTTTCGGTACGATTCCAAGGATTTCGCCAGCCTGAATAACTATTGCGCAGTTCAGCAACAGAGGACCGACAACTATAGGAGCTCCAACAATTGCCACAATATCCATCTGGCGGGTGAACTCGAGAAGTCGAAGGACACCAGCCTCTGTGGCATCAATGAGAGTGCCTTGCCGGAAAAGATCCTGGCAGGTATATCCAGTCAGCGACAGCTCTGGGAAGGTAATTACTTCCACACCTTTGCCATCGGCTTCGGCAATGGCAGACTCTATGTTTAGTATGTTGAAAGCAACGTCGCCTACTTTGACTGAAGGAATGGAAGAGGCAACAGTTACGTACCCGTATTTCATCGTTCTCTGTTGTTTAGTTTTATCTGATAGTTACTTGTGTTGCGCCATATCCATACTCCTGGAAACTGGCGTCCTGATATTGATATTTCTTGTACTTATAGTTCAACTCATGGATGATAGCGTGGCGCAGAACACCTTCACCCTTACCATGAATGAATATGAGTTTCTGTCCTTTCTTGTCCTTGTACTGTTCGAGTGTATGGCGGAAAACGTCGAGCTGGTATTCAAGAATATCCCCACTGGACATTCCCGCTGTAGTGTCAAGAAGCTCGTCAGCATGCAAGTCAACAACAATCTTGTCGCCATTAAGGACTTGCTTTACATTGCGGCTCTTGCTCTGGTTGCTTTCGTAACGACGGACAAGAGGCTGATGGTGTTCCTTCTCGGTCTGTACCTTCACCGGGCGAACTCTTGCCGGTGACTTGCCCGACTTCTCTTCGTCAGTATCCTTATTGTCAGGTGTGAACATCTCCTGCTTGAGAGTATCAGCGTCAACAACAAGTGGACGGACAGGACGGTCGTTCTCAATGACAGTGTAGAGCAGTGCAGGAATATCGAAGAAGTCGTTGTCCTTGAAAGCGTGCAGTTTGAAGAACTTAACGGCATCAATCCGGAACTGAACGTCAACGGCTGGCTTTAGCAGGAATGGCTTCTCCCGTTTATATGCTATAAGTTGGATAGCAGCGTGGGCGAGGTCATTGAACTGGTTGAAACCGACTTTCTCAATGAACAGCTTAGTGTTCGGCTCAATCTCGCCTGTAGAACGTAGAGTCCAGCTATTGCCCTCAGCTGTCATGTAAGTATAGGTGACGAAGTAGTTGGAATCGTTGATTATATAAGATTCAAACTGAGTGTTCGACAGATTCTTAATATCCATAGGGACAAATGCAAGGTATACAGACAACTTGTCGCCGTCCTTACGCTCACGAGGCTTTGGAGTGAAGTTGACGGATGGATCATCGGCTGAGTCTTCTTCGTTGCCATTATTGTAAGTTCCGAAATCGTCGGCTTCATCATTGGCTTCGCCTTCACCGGTGTCAGACAGCCGTTGACGAATGCTTCGGTTGTCCTGTCCCGAATCATGCTGCTCATTCTTCTTCATTGCTTCGACGAGGTGAGCAGAACTGTAGTCATCGTCGGTAACAACAACTACTTCATTAATAGGAGTCGGAATCTCGAATCCGTCCTCATCCTCTACCAATACTATATTCTTGCCTTGGAAACCGGAGATTCGTCCACCGCCGGTTTCGCTAAGGAATCTTACTTTATCACCTATCTTCATAACAAAGAATTGAATAATTGAAATAATGAAACAATAATATTACGGCATCAGCAGGTTGCAGTCGCCATAGCTAAGGAAGCGGAAGTCGTGGCTCAAGGCATAATCGTAAATCTTACGCCAATCGCCATGAACGAATGCGCTTACAAGAAGAAGCAATGTCGACTGTGGCTGATGGAAGTTGGTCACAAGAATCTTCACGATCTTGTAAGTGTATCCCGGAGCTATGATAATCTGCGTGCTGCTATGCAGTGCCTCAAGACCATCACGGTCGAGATAATCGAGAAGATTCTGAATGCTCTGCTTTACCGTAACAGGCTTACCATCGATAAGTACAAGACCCTCTTCGTTGTGTGGCAGGTCGTAAGGCTCCCACTGGTTGACATGCAGGTCTTCCTCGCTGGCATCAGGGTTAGTCACCAACTTGACACCCATATAATAAAGGCTCTCAAGAGTGCGGACACTGGTTGTGCCTACGGCTATTGCCTTGCAGTCATGAGAGAGCAAACGCTCGAATGTATGGCGATGGACGACAATGTACTCGGTGTGCATGTTATGTCCCGAGATCTCCTCACTTTTTACCGGCTTGAAGGTTCCAGCACCTACATGGAGTGTCAGCTCATCACGCTGAATGCCATGGGCGTCGATGTCCTTGAGAACTTTCTCCGTGAAATGGAGTCCGGCAGTAGGAGCCGCTACAGAGCCTTTTATCTTAGAGTAAACGGTTTGATAAGTTGTCTTGTCGCTTTCCTCAGTCTTACGGTTGAGGTATGGCGGAATTGGAAGCTCACCAACAGCATCGAGAATCTCGGCAAACGAAACGTTTGAGTTGTCCCATTCGAAGTCGACCCAATAGTTGGTACCGCCGCTCTTCTCTGTAGTCTTGCTGCGATCCATTGTTGCCTTGAGGGTAAGCTTGTGGCCATTTATCTCGAAGTCACGCTCCAGAGTTCCTTCCTTCCACTTCTTCAGATTGCCCACCATGCAAAGCCATGAGCAACGTCCTGTAGTCTGGAACATAAGCTCGTAGTCGGTAGGGTCGGCAGGCTCCATGAGGAACACCTCGATAAGAGCACCGGTAGCCTTGCGGAAATGAATGCGTGCCTGAATGACTCGTGTGTTGTTGAACACCATCAGAGCTCTCTTCGGCAAGTACTTCGGCAGGTTGTAGAAAATATCATCACTCACTTCGCCATGATTGTAGATGAGAAGTTTAGAGTGGTCACGTTCCTTCAAAGGGAATTTGGCGATACGCTCGTCGGGCAGATTATAATCGAAATCCGAAATATGTATGTTTTTTGTATCCATTGTCTTTTATTAATTGCAGTTTTACTAATACTTGAATTATATTTCTAAAATGATATTTAATGAGCCCAAAGGCATGAAAGGATTGTCGCTGTAACGATGGTCAGCACAAGAACGTTGAGCACCATGTCGATGTCGCTCAGACTATAGCCCGACCTTGTATACTCGCTTGAAATAAAGTGCAGTCGCGGACTAATCTTGAAATATAGTTTCTTGTAGATAAAGAAAGCAATGATTGCTGAAATCGTTCCCCAAACTATGCCGACAACAATGTCCGACATATAATGAGCCCCAAGATAGAGGCGAGTCCAGCAGTTGACCATTGCCCAAGCAGCCATGAACAAGGAAAATATTCCATTGCGGACTATCAGTGCCAGAAAGACAGCCACAGCGCAGGTGTTGGCAGCATGTGCAGAGAAGAAACTGAATCCCGACGGATGATAGCCGTTGACGACCGTTACAAGGCTGGTCATAGCCGGGTCATTGACAGGACGCGGACGGGCAACAAGTGGCTTGATGATATAGTCGACCATGCCGTCGGACAATACAAGAGCCAACAGAATCATGCCGATAAGCAACATCATCTGAGAGATTTTCTCGTTGTTCTTTATAACAAGAATAATGAGTGCCACGTAGAGCGGCACCCATGTAAATCCATTGGTGAGAATCAAGGCAAATTCATCGATAAACATCGAATTGTTGCCGTTGAAAATAGGGATAAAAAAGTTATCTATATTCTGTATTGTCTGAGGCATTTCACTTTTAAATTTCTTCGAGTTGCTTTGTCGTAATCCAGCCCTCACGACCGTCGGCAAGGCGAATGGAACGCCAGTTGGCAAGCGACTTGTCGAGAATGTCGACACGTGTGCCCTCATGGATGACGAAGCTGTCGCTGGAGTTAGCCGAAGGTCCGGTCTTTACAGTTACCGATGGTGAGATTATTATTGCGCCGGTTCTGTTCATTAGCAGACTGCGCTGTTGGAATGCGAATATATTCGAGAGGACAAACAGAACTATGAAGAACACGCATCCATAGAATCCTGCTCGCTTAGCCCTTATGCTCGGTCCGAAGAGATAGACCAGCATTCCTATGATTACGATTATCAGTGAGACGATAGCCATGTAGGCCCATCCGTCGACACTCATGAGGTTGACCAGTGCCTTGTACCAGGTGACGAAGAACATCTCTGACTCAGGCGTTATCTTGTCGATAGTCTTCGACCGTGCCATCTCCAGATTGAAGCGGATGTCGCCATCGCCCGGCGAGAGCAGGTGGGCCCGCTCGTAGGCAAGCAGTGCCTGAGTGATATTGTCAGTGCGGTAGTAGGCATTGCCGAGATTATAGTAGATGTCGGCTGACACCCCTTTCTTCAGAAGTTCCTGATAGTCGATGATGGCTTGTTGGTAGTTCTTCTTCTGATACTCAGCATCGGCATTCTGCTTTGTTATGGCACTAGCCGAAAGTGGAAGCAGAGCCAGAGCAATGATGATGAACATCTTCATAGATGCCTTCCTGTTCTTGCGCTTCTCTTCCTTCATAGCCTTCTTCCTTGCGTTCAATGAATCTTCAATCTTCATAATAGCAGTCATTGCACTTTCCATGGTTCGATCCATATTGCCCTTGGCGTCACCCGGAGCATAACGCTCGAACTCACACTCATGCAGTGCTCCGAGGAACTTCTGGACGGTGTCCTCATCGATACCCAGAGCTGATAGCTTCTCATTGATGTTGTCAGTGCTGAGATGCTCAATCGGCATGTTAAGTTTGTCGCCAACATATCCCCAAAGGGCACGCATAACCTCGTCATAGAACTCATTAGCCTTACCCTTGAGCATCAGCTCGTCGGCACGGCGGAGACGGCGGGTGGCTACCTTGTTGGCGTTGTTGCGGCGCATGCCGACAATGTCAGAATGCATGAGAACCGTCTTGCGGAAACTATAGAACAGCAGGGCAAAGATACCGAGCAACAGTATAAGGACAATCCAATAGCCAACAGAGGCAAAGAAGAAATCGCCTATCTGATGGACTGACGCATTACCGGTCTTTATTGGGCGGATGTCCTTGTTGGCTTGGCTGTCGAACGAACTCATGTCACCTGTACCGTCACCCTTTGCCACATTGACGGTGAAAGGCTGGGTTGTGATGGTCTTGTATGAGTTAGACCCTGTATCATAATATGTGAACTTTATGGCAGGAATCGTGTATTTGCCTTCCTTGCGGGCTACAAAGAGGTAGTCATAGACCATGTTGCCCTCGACGCCAGCCTCAGTAAGCTTAGTCTTGTCGGTAATCTTCGTGTCATACTTGTCGAAGTCCTTCGGTACCTGAACTGCAGGCTCCTTGATGAGCTTGAGGTTTCCGCTTCCGCTGAGTACCACGCGAAGGTTTATCGGGTCGCCAGCACGGACATCCGTCTTGCCAAGCTGCGCTGAGATGTTGAACTTACCGACACCACCAGAGAACCCAGCCGGTTTGGCAGGAAGCGGGTCTACCTGAATGGTTATGCCTGGAGCAGTGACGTTGCGCTGTACTTCCTTATAGCCGCCACCAGTGAAGAATGCATCCTCGCTGCGGTCTTCTTCCATCACAATTCCATGATAGGTGATAGGCGGAATCCTCAGCTTTCCAGTCATTTGCGGATACATTATGTACTGGCTCCATGTGACTGTGTTGTAAGTCTTGCCGCGGAAAGTCTCAGGATGGAAAGTCTTCTGCTGTGGAAGCTTTACTTCTTGTGTGTGGAATCCCTTTAGGTCAGGCATTGCACCGTTGAGCTGGGTTAAGTTCTCGGTGGTATATACCTTATAAGTCAGCATGACAGGCTCCTGCTCGTGGACATGGGTCTTGCTGGCACTGACGAGAATGAATAAATCGCCACTACGGTCATTGCTTACCACCTGCTTCTCTTCGGCTCTTCGGCTTGTAGTGTTGCTGGTCTGACTAGCCTGACTGCCGCCACCGACATGAACATGCATGCTCTCGGTGTTCATCCGCCGTCCGTTGGCTATGATATGAGCTGGCGGAATTGTATAGTTGCCGCCACGTGTTGCCATTGCTATATATGAAATGGTAACCTGAGTCGAACCGCTCATGTGACCGTTGACCCACTGGTAGCTAGAGACTTCCGACTGGCTGGGACCATAGAGAATTTCCACACCTTCGGGCATGTTCCCCAGGTGGAATGCCGACACATCGGATGCCTCGATGACATATTCTATTGCAAACTTGCTGCCGACCTCTACCGACCTCGGAGCACTGCAATGGATTCTTTGTGCTGATGCCGTTGCCGACACCAACAGAAGGAGTAACATATAAAATATGTGTAGACTTCGTCTCATACGGAAATGTGTTTCTTTTATACTATTAACCGGCTTTGTCGCGTTGACCTGTATCGGCTGCGCTTACCAGTTCTTATCGAGTTGCCTTCGTGAGGGTTGCTGCATAGCCTTCTTTAGCTTGGCTTCAGTCTGATTCTCCTCATTCATGGCAGCTTGCAGCAGTTGCTCGGCATTGTCCTTGCTCATCTCGCCGTTCTGCGGTTGGTTCTGCCCTTGCTGTTTGTCGTTATTCTTGTTCTTGTTGTCTTGATTCTGCTTGTTCTTTTGCTGGTCCTTATTATTCTGATTCTTGTTTTTATCCTTGTTCTTGTTGTCGTTATTGTTTTTGTTATTCGACCCGCTGTTCTGTTGCTGTTGCTTCTGCTGGCGCTTGCAGAGAATATAGTTGTAACGCGCATCATTGTCGGCAGGGTTCAGGCGCATGCAGTTCTTGTAGGCTTCCATTGCCTTGCCATAGTCCTTCTGAGTCTGATGAGCCACACCCATGTTATAATAAGCCTTCGAGCGGACTGACTTGTTTGGCTCCGTCTTCACAGCCTGCTCATACTGGTTGATGGCGTCGCTGTCACGATGCTCTTTCTGCAAGGCACAGCCCAGGTTGTAGAGAGCCCGTGGGTTGTTCGGGTTCAGGGCGATAGCCTTACGGTAAGCCACCTCAGCCTCAGAGTACTTATGCACCGAGTATAGGCGGTTGCCCTGACGAATGAGGTCACGGTCGGTCTGGGCGTTGATGCCTTCGAAAGCCAACATCAGCAATAGTATGGCTAATATATATCTTTTCATAAGAGTTTCCTTTTGCGGTGTTCTGTTTTCGTCTCAAATACAAGTACCTCGATGACGAGCAACAGTATTACCAGTATTCCTACAGCCTGGAACTGCTCGTCGAAGTCACTGTAGACGACATTGTTTATCTCGCCCTTCTGCAGCTTGTCGAGCTCGTTGTCGAGTTGCTCCTCGGCAATGCCGCTGTTGTCGACGTGGATGTAGACACCCTTTCCCGCGGCAGCCACCTTCTTGCACATGTCCTCATTGAGGGCTGTCATAACGGTATTGCCACTCTTGTCCTTCATGTACTGTCCGTTGCCAATAGGAATCGGGGCTCCTTTCGGATCGCCGATACCCAGAATGTAGACGTTGATACCTGCGTCGTGGGCTTTCTTTGCCATTTCTTCGGCTCCGCCCTCATGATCCTCACCATCGGTAATCACGATTATAGCCTTGCCTGTCTTGGCGTCCTGAGTGAAGGAATGCATGGCGAGGTCGATGGCTTGCCCGATGTCAGTACCCTGAGTCTGGATTAGTGACGGATCGATATTCTGCAGGAACATCTTTGCCGATATGTAGTCCGATGTGATAGGCAGCTGGACGAATGCGTCACCGGCAAACACGATGAGTCCTATCTTGTCCTGATTGAAGTGGTCGACCAAGTCCTCGACCATCATCTTGCTTTTCTCCAGACGTGACGGAGTGACATCCTGAGCCAGCATGGAGTTGCTTATGTCCATCGCAATGATAGTCTCGATGCCTTCACGCTTGTCGCTGTTTATCTGCCTTCCCATCTGCGGACGAGCCACCATGACGACGATGAGAGCCAGTGCTGCCTCGAGAAGCCAGAACTTCACGGCTGGACGAACCTTGGAAACGTCGGGCGAAAGCTGGCTGAGCAGTTCCGGGTCGCCGAGCCGCTTGAGTTTCTTGCGCTTCGAGCGGAGCGATATGAGGCGGACTATTGCCAATAGCGGTATCAGCAACAGCAACCATAGATATATAGGGTCTTCAAATCTGAACATAGTTCTTCTTTTCTTATTTTACGGAATCCTGCGGAAGACAGTCAGTCGGAGCAGAATTTCCATCAACAGAGAGATTAGTGCCGCGAAGGCGAATGGCTGGTAGATGTCATAGAGTTTTGCGTATGACGACGTGCTCAGCTTGCTCTTCTCCAGTTTGTCAATGTCCTTGTAGATCTGTGCCAGTTCGTCACGGCTCTCGGCACGGTAGAAGTGACCGTTGGTAGTGCTGGCAATGTCCTGCAGAGTCTTGTAGTCAATCATTCCCTGCTGCTGGTCGTACTGTATCTGACCGTTGACCATCACCGGAATGCGTGCCATTTTGTTTGTTCCGAATCCTATGGTATAGATGCGGATGCCGAATGTCTTTGCCATCTGGGCGGCAGTCATAGGCGAGATGTCGCCAACGTTGTTGCTGCCGTCAGTCAGAAGGATTATGACACGGCTCTTCGTCTTCGAATCCTTCAGTCGGCTAATGGAGTTCGACAGTCCCATGCCGATGGCTGTTCCGTCCTGAATGAGTCCGCTCATGACGAGGTTAGGGTTGACGTTGCGCATGAGGTTCAGGAGCGATGCATGGTCGGTGGTCATAGGGCACTGGGTGAATGCCTCTCCGGCGAATATCGTCAGTCCGATGTTGTCGTTAGGGCGGTCGCTCACGAAGTCGGCTGCCACATCCTTAGCCACGTCAAGGCGGTTAGGCTGGACATCTTCGGAAAGCATACTGTAGGACACGTCCATACAGAGCATGATGTCAATGCCCTCGGTCTCGGTCTTGCTCCATGCATTGTAGCTCTGCGGTCGTGCCAGGCAGATTACAATGAGTGTATATGTCAGGCATCTGAGCAGCATAGGCAGGTTGACCAGCCTTACACGCAAGCTCTTCGGGGCGAATTCGTAAGCCCTGGTATCGCTCATGCGCATTGCCGGGTCGCCTTTCTTCCTGTAGAGGAAATACCACAATATATATGGTATCAGCAGGAGAAGCAGTAGCAGATAACCTTTATTTGCAAATTCCATTTTTCTAAATCTATCCTAAAATCTCAATGACTCTCCACACAATGTAAGCCAGAATAGCCACGGCTGCTATGACAAGCAGGGCAATGGTCAGGCGGACTCCTTTGCGCTTGCGCATCTTCGTGCGGTCTTTCTCCGACATCTTCGTGCCGACCTTCTCGACGGTAGGAGCATTCTCTTCCTTGGTGCTGTCGATGAACTTGACCACACTCGACAGATACATGTCATTGATATTGTTCTGTACCGAATACTTTGCGAACTTCACCAAGTCTGCGGTCTCGAAGACCTCACGGAGCTCGTCAATCTTCGACTTGTCTTCCTCATTCTCCAACCGGCTTATTATCTCCGAGCTGGTCATCTCCTTGGCGCGGATATTGAAGCGGTCCTCGAGATACTGGCGGAGAGTGTCGGTCAGCTGGGTGTAGAACTCCTTCTGGTCGGTGCTCTCGTCGAGGTGTTCCGACTTGATCTTCTCTATCTTCTGCATAGCCTTCTCGTGAGGCAGAAGCTTCTTGATGAAACGCACACGGCCTATAATCGGCTTTCCTGCACGCAGGCGGACATAGAGATAGTATATGACAACAAGGATGACGAGCACCAGAACGCTCAGCCAGAACAGCGGACTCCACTCGCTCCATGAGTATGGGTTGTCGGCTATCTCATGCATCGGGCGGATACTGTCAGCCTTGGCTGTATCGACTTTTATTGTCTTTATCTCCAGCGGAATGCTGTTGGTCTTGAAGTCCTTGCCGCCAACCTTTACGTCGAGTGCCGGAACGTTGTATTTGCCTTCGTCCCAACCCGTGAGGACATAGATGTTGCTTATGTCGTCGGAAGTCGTGTCGGCTTCGGTACGGACAACCTCTATGCCGCGTGTCATTTCCTGTTCGTCCTTGAATGAGGGGAAGACGACCTGCTGGCTAGCTCCGTTCCTGACCGTCACGGTCAGTCGGGTCTGGCTGCCAATGAGTATGTGGGCGGAGTCCAGATGGGCTTCGACCGATACCTGAGCCACAGCCGACACTGCAACGGCAAGTGCAAAGCATATTATGGTAAAAAATCGTTTCACTGTTTGTTTCGATTATTGAAGAATATCATCAGTTTCTTGACGAAGTCTTCATTGGTTGCTATCGACACGCTGTCGACATTGCTCTTTGTGAAGATGTTCCGCAACTCGTCCTGACGACGGAGCCAGTAGGCTGTGTGAGCCGTCCGGAGCCGCTTGTCGCTGGTGTCGATGTACATCTCGTGCCCTGACTCGGCATCGACAACACGAATGAGCCCTACATCGGGCAGCTGGCGGGCACACTGGTCATAGACTTGTATGGCGCCGACATCGTGCTTGTGGTTGCAGATGGTGAGGGCATTCTCGAAGTTCGGATTAGTGTAGAAGTCACTGAGGATGAATGCCGTGCAGCGGCGCTTCATGACCTGGGTGAGGAATTCTACAGCCATCTTCAAGTCGGTCTTCTTGCTCTTGGGGTGGAAGTCGAGCATCTCACGGATGATGTAGAGTATGTGCTTGCGTCCCTTCTTTGGCGGTATGTACTTCTCGATGCGGTCGGAGAAGAATATCACTCCAATCTTATCGTTGTTCTGAATAGCCGAGAAGGCTAGGGTAGCGGCAATCTCTGTCACCATGTCCTTCTTCAGCTGGCGGTGAGTACCGAAGTCGAGCGACCCCGACACATCGATGAGAAGCATGACCGTGAGTTCGCGTTCCTCTTCGAACACCTTGACGTAAGGGCGGTTGAAACGTGCTGTGACGTTCCAGTCGATGTCACGGATGTTGTCGCCGTACTGATACTCGCGCACCTCAGAGAAAGCCATTCCACGCCCCTTGAAGGCTGAGTGGTACTGACCGGCGAAGATGTTCTGGCTCAGTCCGCGGCTCTTTATCTCTATCTTCCTGACTTTCTTAAGTATATCTGCGGTATCCATTTTCTTTCTGAATCCACTCTGTTAAGGCACCTGAACCTTGTTGATAATCTGGGAGATGATGCCCTCGCTGGTGACATTGCTTGCCTCAGCCTCATAGCTCAGTCCGATACGGTGGCGGAGAACATCGTGTGCAACGGCACGCACATCCTCAGGAACGACATATCCACGGCGCTTGATGAAGGCGTAGGCACGGCTTGCCTTGGCTAGGTTGATGCTTGCACGAGGACTGCCGCCGAAGGTTATCATCTGCTTCAGCTCAGGCAGCTGGTAACGTTCCGGGTAACGTGTGGCGAAGATAATGTCGGCAATGTACTGTTCGATCTTCTCGTCTATGTAGACGCTGTTGACCACTTGACGTGCCTTGAGAATCTGCTCGACATTGGTCACAGGCTTTACCTTTGGCATTGACGGTGCAAGGTTCTCACGGATGATAGCTTTCTCCTCGTCCATTGTCGGGTAGTCGAGGACGACCTTCAGCATGAAACGGTCTACCTGTGCCTCAGGCAGCTGGTATGTGCCTTCCTGCTCGATAGGGTTTTGAGTAGCCATGACGAGGAACGGATTAGGCAACTTGAATGTCTTGTCGCCGATGGTTACCTCATGCTCCTGCATGGCTTCGAGCAGTGCGCTCTGTACCTTCGCCGGGGCACGGTTGATCTCGTCGGCAAGTACGAAGTTGGCAAACACCGGTCCCTTCTTGACGTTAAAGTCCTCGTCTTTCTGCGAGTAAATCATTGTTCCGATAACGTCAGCAGGGAGCAAATCCGGGGTGAACTGAATGCGACTGAATTTCGAATCGATAAGCTCTGAGAGGGTCTTGATGGCGAGGGTCTTTGCCAGTCCAGGCACACCCTCGAGCAATACGTGTCCATCACTGAGTAGACCTATCAGCAATGCTTCTACAAGGTGCTTCTGACCAACGATTACCTGATTCATACCGGCGGTCAGGTCGGTAACAAAAGCACTCTGCTGTTCTATCAATTCATTAAGCTCGCGAATATCCAATGGTTCTGCCATAATGCTTATTTATATGTTTATTGCTTGTTTTGTTTCTAAATTTTTCGCAAAATTACAACTTTAAAAGCATTATGGAACAAAAGACCTACATAAATAATATTAAAAAAGTTTTTAAGTATATAAGTTTTGAACAATTTAACCACATTCCCAGTCCTTGGCGGCTTAATGTGAAAATCTCAGTTATCTCAGTTTCTTTTCACACTCGAATAACTGTTACCGGCTCTGTCAGCTAATGGAACAGAGGATAGAATGTAATAATAAATAATATGTAATAGTTATTATTAATATAGGCTTGTTTTGCAGTGTCAACGATGATATTTTGCACCCTGAAAGGGCATATTTCATACTTTGAGTGGCGATTTTGTTTTGACCTTATCAAAAGCGGGCACTTTCAAAAGAAAAATAATTACATAAAAATTGTAGTATAATTTCCTCTTGCTTTGACTTACAGCTTGCTTTTTGTCCGTATAAAACAAAAACTATTTTCCTCTATGAAATTTGAGAACGTCATGAAACAGATATTCTCAATGCGCATTTTGTATCTGATTTAATGCAGAATCTGTTGTCAGGACGCCGATTGACGAGCCAAATTATTCTGTTTTCAGCATCACAAAGAACATATTGGCGGCATTTCTCGATAATTGAGACTTTGTTGTCGGTAAGAAAATCGCTCACGAGCTTTGAGCCTTTCATGCCAAATGGCACGAAGCGGTCGCCATTTCGGAACGTCCGAAGGGTCAGCGGAAAGCGCACTTTGTCGGCATCAAGGGCTATTGTGTCAGACTTTTTAGGTATGACAGAACTTGCAGTCCATTGCTCCTTCTTGATGCTTATTTTGTGGTAATTATCGAAGATATAGTTGCCTTCTTCGGGTATGCGGAGTTCTTTGCTCTTGGCAGTTGCCTCTGTCTTGACCACGATAATCTCATTGCGGTCGATGACAAGCGTGTGGGTGGGGCTGTGCCATTCCCTTCCCGGTGTGCCTTCAATGTGGCTTGCTATGTCGGCTATTTGGTTGCCGTTGAATCCCATCGGACTGAGAATTTCGAAGAGGACGGCTTCGGCTGATGGCTCGCCTTGCAGTCCACGAATGTCTATATGGGTCTCCTGTGGCTCTCGATTGCCGTCTCCCTTAGTGTTTGCCACCTTGTTAATAATGTCGCCAACAGCAGCGTTGTAGACGCCTTCAGCCGATTGCAGATTCTCGGCAGCCTTGGCGATGTTCTCTATTGCGGCGGGGTTTATCTTCTCGAGCAAAGGAATGATGTCGAGTCGGAACTTGTTTCGGGTAGCATCGTCCTCGAGGTTGGTGCTGTCGGTCACCCACGGCTGGTTGCGCTCCCTAAGGAATGCCTCTATTTCCTTGCGGCTAACCTTTAGCAATGGACGGATGACTTGTATGTCGGTGCTGTTGAAGTCGATGTGGGTGACTGGCTTCATGCCTGACAGACCATGAATTCCGGCTCCACGGACGAGCTTCATGAGCAGTGTCTCGGCTTGGTCGTTGCGGTTGTGAGCCACGCAAACCCCACCTGCACTAAGGTCTCTGACAAGCTGGAAAAAGTAGTTGTAGCGAAGGTTCCGTGCTGCCGTCTCAATGCTCTCCTTGTGCAGTGTGGCGTAAGCTGTGGTGTCGAAGTGGGCGATGTGCAGCTCGACTCCATGCTCCTTGCACAGCTTCTTGCAGAACTCTTCGTCCCTGTCACTCTCTTCGCCTCTCAGATGGAAGTTGCAGTGGACTGCCTCAACCCTGTAGCCTTGCTCGAGTAGATACAGCAATAGGGCGGTACTGTCAGCACCGCCCGATAATGCGCTAAGATATAATTTGTCTTTATCCATTAAATACTCTATTGCGGCTAGTTATAGGTTTTCTAGCCACTTTTTACCATTCTTTGTGTATGTCCATGCTATTAATCCACCAATTACGATAAGTCCTATCAAGAAAATAATAGTCAATGTATCCATAATTTTATTTTAGTGTTCACCCAATACTAATGCGGCGAAAGTCAACTTTGATAGGTCATAAAAATAGCATCCTAACTTCTCTCTCCTAGTTTTCTTTATCTTGCTCTTTACCCATTCTTTATTTTATATTGTCATTGCACTGCAAAGATAATGTTTTCGAATGAATTTCACAAATGAACAAAGATATTTTTAGCACAAATGTATATAAACAACAAAAGCCACTGTTTGTTCAGTGGCTTTTGTTTGAGTTATAGTTGATAAGCTGTGCTTACCCGAAGTTGTCGTACATAATTGACTCTGGCTCAACACCGAGGGAGTCAAGATACTCTGTAACGGTCTTGATAAGCATTGGAGGTCCGCAGAGATAGTACTCACAGTCCTCTGGTGCCTCATGATCCTTAAGGTAAGTATCACGGACACAGTTGACTGCAAAGCCTGCATAGTACTTCACGCCGAGAGCATCAGCCTTAGGATCAGGACGGTCGAGAGAGAGGTGCATGTGGAAGTTAGGGAATTCCTTCTCCAGCTCCCAGAAGTCCTCAAGGAAGAATGCCTCCGACAGAGAGCGGGCTCCATAGAAGAAGTGCATCTCACGGTCGGTGCAGTGAATCTGCTTGGTCATGTACATGATCTGAGCACGCAGAGGAGCCATTCCGGCGCCACCGCCAATCCAAATCATCTCCTTGCCTGAGGTGAGGTTCGGGTGGAAGTCACCGTAAGGACCTGACATCATAACCTTGTCGCCCGGTTTGAGTGAGAAGATATATGATGAGCCGATACCCGTAGGTACATCCTGGAATCCAACCTGTGGGCGAGGCAAGAACGGAGTCGTTGCTATACGGACGGTAAGCATGATGATGTCGCCCTCGGCCGGATAGTTAGCCATAGAGTAGGCGCGGACTGTCGGCTCCGGGTTGTGAGCCTTCAGAGAGAAGATGTTGAACTTCTTCCATGCTCCGATGTACTCCTCGCCAATATCGTTCTTGTCGATGTCCTTATCATAGTCGATGGTGTCGTATGCAGGAATGCGGATCTGAGCGTATGAACCCGGCATGAAGTCCATGTGCTCGCCAGGAGGCAGAGCCACCTTGAACTCCTTGATGAAGCTCGATACGTTCTTGTTGGAGAGTACTGTGCACTCCCATTCCTTGACTCCGAGAATGCTCTCAGGAATCTTGATCTTGAAGTCGCCCTTTACCTTTGTCTGGCATCCGAGACGCCAGTGGTCCTTTATCTGCTTACGGGTGAAGTGAGGACGCTCAGAGTCGAGTATTTCGCCTCCGCCCTCGAGCACCTGAACCTTGCACTGACCGCAGCTGGCCTTACCGCCACAAGCCGACGGAAGGTAGATGCCGTTTTCGTTGAGCGTTGACATGAGCGACTCGCCCTGTGCTACGCTCAGTGTCTTGTCGCCGTTGATGGTAATGGTGACATTGCCGCTCGGAGAGAGATACTTCTTACAGATGAGCAGTATCACCACAAGCAGCATTATGACAATGAGGAATACCCCTATACTTGCAAAAATGAATTGTCCCATTTTTCTTTTAGTTTAAAGTTTAATACCAGAGAAACACATCATTGCCATTGCCATGAGTCCGACGGTTATGAACGTTATGCCCAGTCCCTGCAGTGGCTTTGGTACGTCGCAGTACTGCATCTTCTCACGGACGGCACCCATTGAGACAATAGCCAGGGTCCAGCCCAGTCCTGAGCCGAATGCGTAGGCGATGGAATCCCAGACGGAGCCGATGTACTGAGTGCTCGACGGGTCGAGACCAATGCGCTGCTGCATGAACAGTGACGCACCCATGATGGCACAGTTTACGGCGATAAGCGGAAGGAATATTCCCAGTGCGCTGTAGAGTGACGGCGAGTATTTCTCGACTGCCATCTCCACAATCTGTGTTATACCGGCTATGACGGCGATGAAGAGAATGAAGCTCAGATAGGAGAGGTCGACACCCTGGATAAGGCAGTCAGGACCCAGCACCTTGGTCTGAAGCAGATAATCGACAGGGACGGTGATGACGAGCACGAAAGTGACGGCAAGACCGAGTCCGAGCGATGTCTTTACGTTCTTCGATACGGCAAGGAACGAGCACATGCCGAGGAAGAATGAGAATATCATGTTGTCGACGAATATCGACCTTATGAATAGATTAATTATGTGTTCCATTTACTTTGTCCTCCTAGGTTTTACTTTTCGTCCTTGCTGAAGTAAGCACGATGAATCCAGATAACGCAGCCGAGCAGGATAAGCGCCATTGCCGGCATGGTCATCATTCCATTGTTCCAGCCCGCATCGCAGATGCTCTTCGGGATAATCTGGAAGCCAAGCAGAGAGCCGCGTCCGAAGAACTCACGGAAAGCACCTACAATGACGAGAATCATTGCGTAGCCCAGTCCGTTGCCGAGTCCGTCGAGGAAGCTAGGCCAAGGCTTGTTGGTCATGGCGAAAGCCTCAAGGCGACCCATCAGGATACAGTTGGTGATGATAAGTCCGACATAGACCGAAAGCTGTACACTTACATCGTAAGCCACTGCCTTCAGAATCTGGCTGACGATGGTCACAAGGGCAGCCACGACAACCAGCTGGACGATGATACGGATTCGGTTAGGAATGGTCTTTCTTATCAGTGATATGATTACGTTCGAGAATGCTGTGATGATAGTCACGGCGAGTCCCATCACTATTGCCGGCTTCAGCTGAGAGGTGACAGCCAGCGATGAGCATATACCGAGCACCTGCACCATGATAGGGTTGTTGATGTTCAGCGGCTCAGTGAATACCTTTTTATTTTGCTTTGAAAATAAACTCATAATTGCACGAATTCAAATTTATGATTCATAATCCAAAATTATGATTACTTCTGGCTCAGGAACTTAACGTATGGTTGAAGTCCGCCTTTATCAGCCTTGAGCATAGCCGATACACCATTCGAAGTGAGGGTAGCACCGGTGACGCCATCGACCTCATAGTCGGGGTTCTTCACTGTTCCCTTCTTCACTACAGAGAGGGCGATCTTGCTCGGGTCATTGGCAAAGAGGTGTTTGCCCTTGAACTGAGCCTGCCATTGAGCGTTGTCCTTGATCTCGGCTCCCAGTCCGGCTGTCTCACTCTCATGATTGAAGTAAGCTCCGAAGACTGTTGCCTTGTCCTCATTGATAGCGATGTAGCCGCTGATAGGTCCCCAAAGACCTGTTCCATAGACAGGGATAACGTACTTGTCCTTGCCGTCAACCTTGCAGCGGTAGAGGGCAAGTTTTCCGTTCTTGGCGTCCTGGCTGTTCAGTTTGAATCCAGCCTTTGTTCCGCCTTGAGTTCCCTTTGTAACGACATTGCCGTTGGCATCAATTATGTCGTCGGCAACAATCAGTTCCTTATATTTCTGCGCAGCTTCGGCATCACTCATCCCACGGTCCTGATTGAGGGCATAGAGAATCTGCTTCTGCTGGTCGAGAGCCACGTTAGCATCCTGCGCTGGCTTCAATGCCTGGAAGACGAATGCCAAGAGGAAAGCCACGATGATGACGAGTACCGCAGAATAAATAATTGTATATGAATTGCTGTTTGTTTTCATCTTGCTGTCCTTTCTTATTTCTGTTCGCCACGATGAGCGCGCTTTGAGATGTTACGTTGAACCACACAATAGTCGATGAGAGGAGCAAACATGTTGCCAAGAAGGATGGCAAGCATCATTCCCTCCGGATAACCGGCATTGCAAACACGGACAATCACTGCCATAGCTCCAACGATGAATCCGTATATCCACTTACCTGTCTCAGTGCGTGCGCTGGTAACAGGGTCGGTAGCCATGAAGACTGCACCGAAGGCGAAACCGCCAAGAGTGAGGTAGTCGTACCAAGGCAATGTCAGAGAACCTGTAGCGTTGAAGATAGCGCCGAGGACTCCACCACCGATGAAGACGCTGAGCATGGTCTTCCAGCTTGCTATTCCGCACCAAAGCAGAATGACTGCGCCAATCGCGATGGCTATGATAGAAGTCTCGCCGACTGAGCCCGGAATAAGTCCGTAAATCCAGTCCATATTGAACGGCAGGTTTGCGCCCTGAGCCATTTCTCCGAGGGGGGTAGCCATGGTCTGTCCGTCAGGGACATTGAAGCCCAGTCCGCAGATAGAGCTCTTTGCAACCCATACTGCGTCGCCTGTCATCTTGCTAGGATAGCTGAAGAAAAGGAACGCACGCGCAACGAGTGCAGGGTTGAAGATGTTCATTCCCGTTCCACCGAATATCTCCTTGGCGAAGATTACCGAGAAGGCAACGGCTAGGGCGAGCATCCACAGAGGAATGGTGACAGGAGTGATGAGAGGGATGAGGATACCGGTAACGAGGTAGCCTTCCTGAATCTCCTCATGCTTCCATTGTGCCCATGCGAACTCAATGCCGAGTCCGACGATGTATGAAACAAGAATATTTGGAAGCAGTTCCAGGAAACCGTAGAAGAACATTCCCCAGAATGTTGCCTCACTGAGTTTTCCTGCAAGCACGGCGTTCTGATAGCCGATGTTGTACATTCCGAAGAGCATTGCCGGCAGAAGTGCTATAACGACAATACTCATAATACGCTTTGAATCGATGGCGTCGTGGATTGACGTGCCGCTCTTCGATGTCTCCGATGAGACATAGAGGAACGAGTCGAAGCCGTCGTAAACGCTCTTGAAAGCGTGCAGGCTGCCACCTTCCTCGAACTTCGGGCGTATCTTATCTAGATAATTTCTTAAACTCATTATTTTAATTCTAAGTTCAAAATTAAAAATTAAAAATTGTGATTACCTTCGTGGAAGAGGAAACTATGCGTTCTCCTTCCTGAGTATGTCGAGACCCTTGCGGACAATCTGTTGCAGAGGAAGCTTTGAAGAGTCGACGAACTCTGCCAGTGCAAAGTCCTCAGGGCTTACCTCATAGATTCCGAGTTGCTCCTGCTTGTCTATGTCGCCGGTGATGATAGCCTTGATGAGGTACTCGCCATAGATGTCCATTGGCAATACCTTATCATATTCACCGCTCATGATGATATGGCGCTCGCCGCCCTTTATACGGGCATCGAGGTCGTACTGCTTCTTCTTTCCGAAGAGCCAGCTGAAATAACTGTGTGATGTTGAGAACTCTTTCAGTCGTGGCATAATCCATCCGGCAAACTCATTGACATCGTCGCCCTCTGGAATAGCTGTAATCTCTGATGTGTGTGCTCCGAGATAATCATCCTTTGTCACCTTGCGTCCTGTGAGAGGATTGCCGTCGAGCAGACGGACGTGGCGGTCGGTCTTGATGCCGTCGCCTACGACCTCGCCGATCTTTGCGCCGACGAGAACGTCAGCGTAAGCCGGTTCCTTGACTTCACTTCCGGCGATAGCTATGGTGCGGGTTAGGTTCACCTTGCCTGTGTTGAACAGACGTCCGAAGAAGATAACAGCTGTAGGATCGACTGTCCAGACAATTTCTCCCTTGTTTACCGGGTCGATGTGGTTAACCTGAATACCTACATTTCCTGCCGGGCACTTGCCGTCGAAGACATTGATGTCGACATCCTTGGCGTTAACCAGGGCGTCGGCGCTCTGCTGTGCTCCAATTCCGAGGTGTACCTCAGCAATCTTCGAGAGAGCGGTCAGACCGGTCTGGAAGTCCTTCTCATTTCCTTTAAGCTCAAACTCAAAGTCTGCAGACAGTGGCTTGTCCCTGAGTGCTGATACAAAGATGGCTTTAGGCTTAGTGTCAGGAGTTGTTGAAACTGCGTAAGGGAGCTGGTCGATATATCCGAACAGACCGCTTTCCAGCAGTGCTTTCTTCACTCCATCGGCGTCGAGCTTCGATGGGTCACTCTTGCCATAGTCGTGGAACTGTTGCTGTGCGTCGGCGTCAATCTCAACGGCTAGCACCTTTCGTCTTTCGCCACGGACCACAGCCGTAACTGTTCCGCTAACAGGCGACGCAAATCTCACGTCAGGGCATGACTTGTTCACAAACAAAGGCTCTCCGGCAAGTACCTTGTCGCCGACTTTGACAACAACCTTCGGGGTAACGCCCACGAAAGCCGACGGCAACAAAGCATAATGACTGACTGGACCTACAGAGACTTTCTTCAGCTCCGCAGCTCCTTTCAGATTAATGTCCAAGCCCTTGTGCAACTTGATAACATTTACCATATTTTTGGTCAATTAGTTGATAATAATTTATCTAACAGCAATGAATAGTTGCTGCAAAAATAAAAAAAATTACTTTAAGTTCGTAATTTTTCGTGTTTAATTTTTTAATTTCATCAAAAGTTTTGTAGATTTGCAAACTCAAAAGAGCAATTTTGTGAATTTGGCACAATGATTTAGCGAACTTTGAGCAGCTTTTGGGAATCTTAAATGCGGATAATTCGTAAGGTTATAAACTATATAATATGGACTGTGGTGGCACTCTTTGTGCTTGTCACTGTGGTCTTGCATATCCCGTTCGTACAGAATATTGTCGGCTCTGAAGTCGCTTCTGCCCTTGCCGGGAAACTCGGGACGAGGGTTGAGGTCGGACGTGTTGATGTCGGATTTCTCAATCGCGTCATCGTTGACGATGTTCGCATTTATGACCAAAAGCACAAGAAGCTACTCTTTGCAACCCGTGTTGCTGCAAAGGTAGATATAATCCCACTTTTCGAAGGACGTGTCTCTGTATCGTCAGCCCAGCTTTTCGGACTCGATGCCAATCTTTATCGCACGTCAAAGAACTCACCGACTAACTTCCAGTTTGTCTTAGACTCATTGGCTTCTAAGGATACCACAAGCCATAAACCACTTGACTTGCGCATAGCTTCACTGGTCATAAGAAACGGAAAAGCCCGTTGGAATGATTATCAAAAGCCGAAGGGCAACTTATTGGACATCAATCACTTGAATGTCAGTAACCTCAGCGCTCATATCCTCCTTAATCATATCACTGACAATACTATTGATGCCTCAGTCCGCCGTCTTGCTTTGAAGGAACAGTCGGGACTGGATCTTCGGCAGTTAGCCTTCAAGCTGAAGACTGATAAGCACTCGGCTACAATGAGCAACCTCACTATAGAACTTCCTCGTTCTAAGGTTTTCTTCCCATATATACATGCTTCTTTTGGTGGATCGGGCAACAAAAATTCCGGATCATCCTCTCCATTGAAGAATCTGAAATACACGGTAAAGTTAGCCAAAAGCTATATTGCCCCTGCCGACCTCGGATTCCTTGATCCCGCTTTGCGCGGCTTCTCAAACAGGCTGAATCTGCAAGCCGACATTGACGGGACATCAGATAACGTCAACGTCAAGACAATCAGTATCGTTACCGATGATGAGAGCATCGTCGTCCGTGGTCATGGCGGTGTCGACCATCTGTCGGGCACTCCTCATTGGTTCTTTGTCGCGTCACCTCTTAAGACCAGTGCCGACGGGATCAAGTATGTCGCCCGTAATCTCAGGAATCATAACATAATATTGCCTGACGCAGTTATCCGCCTTGGTGATATTTATTTTAAAGGTAAGGCCAACGGACAAGGAAAGAATATCTCAGCCGATGGCGACATCAGGACCTCTGCCGGTAATGTCACTTTGAAGGCAGAATATAACGGTGGAAAGTTCAATGCAGCCGTCAAGACACCGGGCTTCGAGCTAGGTCATGTCCTCGACAAGAAAGACTTCGGCAAGGTTATAGCCGACATTACGGCTCACGGCATGATACCTAATCCGTTCCGTCTGCCTGCCCTTAACGTTACAGCCAGCGGTAACGTCCGCCAGTTCGACTATCATGGATATTCCTACAGAAATATAAGCGTTGACGGAACATTCGCCAATGAGACATTCAACGGCAAGGCTTCCATCGACGACCCAAATGGCAAACTGAATCTCGCTGGTACCATCAACCGCTCGAAGATTCTTGCTTCCCTTGATGCCCAGCATTTCAATCCGTACAACCTGAAACTGACCAATGCCCTCGGCAACCGTTCTTTCTCCATGAAGGCTAAGGCTGATGTCACCGGTTCTGACCTCGACCATCTGAACGGTTCGCTAGACATAACCGACTTCTCAGCTATAGGCGAGGGTAAGTCATACGTTGTCAACCAGTTGCACGCTAACGTCAGGAACAACTTCCGGCATCGTTCTGCCGATGTGGCTAGTGATTTCGGTGAATTGCACCTGAGTGGAGTCTATGATTATCAGACCCTGTATAACAGTTTCTTAAGCGTCCTCGACCATCACCTGCCAAGTCTGTTCCCCGGTGAGCGCCGTTCGTCAGGAAATGCATTTACAGTACATGGCTGTCTTGTCAGTGCCAAGGTGCTAAGGGACATTCTGGGAATACCGCTTCACTTCAACGGTCCTGTCAACATCAATGGCTCGGTAAATGATTTAGCCCACGCCATCGACTTGAACCTTACCGCGCCTGAAGTCGTTTATAACGGCAACCATATCAAGAATGCCAGCATAAGCATATCGCCAAACACATCTGAGCAGTTCGGCTCTTCTGAAGGTTTCACTACAAAGGACGGACTGCAATGTCAAATTCGTGGTGAGCGGGTAAGTGACAATGGAACTCCACTGGCTATAGTCCTCAACGCCACAGCTTCTAACGATGATGTAACCCTTAACGGCACATGGGATCTTCGGGGCAATACTCACAACTATGGCGACCTTAGTGCCAATGTCCATCTGTTCCGTTCGGCAGCAAGGGGACTGGGACTCAGCGTTGATGTTAATCCATCAGTGGAAGTATTCGACACCATCCACGTGGCTGTCCAGCCGTCGCATCTTACTTATCAGCAGAACCTCTTGAACATCGACCATTTCGAAGTGTCCAACGGTGAGCAGCATGTCAGTGTGAACGGACAGACTACCGGCAATGAAAACGACTCACTGCTAGTCGATTTCAGCAATATCAATCTTAAGTATGTCCTTGACTTGGTGGGTTTCAATTCAGTCAAGTTCACCGGTCTTGTAACTGGCCGTGGTTATGTGAAGTCATTCTTCAAGAGTCCTAAAGCATACGCAAACTTGGATATAGCCGACTTCCGGTTCCAGGGCGGTGAGTTCGGAACACTTCATGCTAAGGTCGATTATGACAATAATGTAGGACGGATAAACATTAACTCTGTAGCCGACGATGGATCGGATTGTTACACCAATATTGACGGCTATGTTTCTATCAAGGAACATTACATCAATCTCCCGATGGTCTGCCATAACACGAAGTTGCAGTTCCTCGAAGGATTCGCAGGTGCGGTTCTGTCCAATGTTGAGGCTACCGGCAATGGAACTTGCCGGATATTCGGTGACCTCTCTGAGGTAAACATGGACGGCGATATGATTAGCAATGGCGACATGAGTATCACCCAGACCAATACTACATACACCATGCACAATTCTCATATCCATATCGTGCCTGATGAGATAGAATTTGCTCATGACTCTATATATGACCGGGACGGAAACCTCGGAATAATAACAGGTGGAATCCATCATCACAACTTCCATCAATGGACATTCGACATTCATGTCGAAGCCGACCATCTGCTTTGCCTTAACCTTCCGGAGTTCGGCAACAATACCTTCCGTGGCGTTATTTATGGCTCTGGCTCGTGTGATGTTATAGGACGTCCTAATGAGACGACTATCAATGCCAATATCACGCCTGTTGGCAAGTCGTACATGGAGTATGACGCCGGTTACAGCGGAGCCCTTGACGACAACTCGTTTATCCACTGGAAAGATGCAACTACCGACAGTGTAAAGCTTGTCAGACAGGACAGTACAGCCCGGCCGCCTGCATTCGTAGGAGAGGGTAGCCCTCAGGAAATTGACATACCAAGCGACTTCACAATGAACTTGCTTATCAACACGACGCCAGACTTCACCCTGCGTGTGCTGATGGACGAGAGCAATGGCGACCACATGGACTTTCATGGCGATGGAGTCATAAGGGCAACTTACTATAACAAGGGTGCTTTTCAGATGTTTGGCAACTATAACGTGGAGTTCGGCAATTACACTATGACCATCCAGAACCTGGTCAAGAAGAACTTTACCTTCCTGCCCGGCTCTTCGATAACGTTTGGCGGCAACCCGTTCGACGCGCTGCTTAATGTCAAGGCTCAGTACACCGTTAACGGTGTGAGCCTGTCAGACTTACAGATGGGCAGAAGCTTTACATCGGGCAACATCCGTGTGAATTGCCTGATGAATATCCTCGGTACACCTCTTAAGCCAAACGTTACATTCGGCATCGACTTGCCAACACTGTCGTCGGATGCCCAGCAGATGGTTCGCTCGGTTATGGATTCCGAGGAAGACATGAACCAGCAAGTTCTTTATTTGTTGGCGGTTGGTCGTTTCTACAATCCTGGTAATAACAATGCCGAGATAGAGAGTAATGCATCGCAGAGCCGGACTTCCCTGGCAATGCAGAGCGTGCTTTCAGGGACGCTCTCACAGCAATTGTCCAATGTCCTCTCGAGTGTCATTCATAATACTAACTGGAACATCGGAGCGAACATCTCGACCGGTGATGAGGGATTCAGTGATGCCGAGTATGAAGGCTTGCTGTCGGGTAGGATGCTCAACAACCGGCTCTTCTTCCAAGGGCAATTCGGCTATCGCGACAAGGTGACTACAAACAACTCATCCTTCATTGGCGACTTCGACCTGCGTTACCTTCTGACTCCGAATGGCAATGCGGCTATTAGGGTATACAATCAGACCAATGACCGTTATTTCACCCGTAACTCGCTGACAACTCAAGGCATAGGATTCATTCTGAAGAAGGACTTCAACACTATTGGCGACTTGTTTACAATTGGTAACAAGAATAAGAAGAACAAGCAGAAGAAGAGCAAGAAAAGTAATAAAAAATAGCATTAGATGATTCCGCTCTTTAGTTGTTATTGAAGGCTCGTCTAATGCTTCTATAACTTATTGATAATCAGAGCCCATACAAAAAGATACCCAATTAGATTGTAAAAGATACCCAATTAGAAGCTAAAACGGTATCTTCTATGTTGCATTCCAAATAATTGGCTTATATTTATTTTTAATTAACTCTGATTATCAACATTTTAGCATAAATTCTATCTTTGGGTATGGGCATAAAGCACCTG
>Ga0256406_1002219_pt1 | contig 28265 bp, 23 predicted proteins | sample RumenRJG_03DNA_FD_185986 | JGI IMG/M metagenome (GOLD analysis project Ga0256406, IMG submission 185986) | Bovine rumen microbial communities from Lethbridge, Alberta, Canada - RJG_03 | ecosystem: Host-associated > Mammals > Digestive system > Stomach > Rumen | place: Canada: Alberta | collected... | reverse complement strand
ATTTTGCTTGTCTTGATTTGCAGCACTAAGGTAAGTGAAAAATCTGACATGGCCAAATCCTGAGCAACAAAAAGTTGCTCAGGTACTTATAAAGAAAGTTAAACTAAAGTGCTGCGGAATTTAGGATATTTGCAAATTAAATAGAACGTATGAAAGAATTTATTCTCTCGGAAACGAAGGCAGAGACTGCCGTTTTGGTCGGACTTATCACGCCGCAGCAGAATGAGGAAAAGACACGCGAGTATCTTGACGAACTCGAGTTTCTTGCCGACACTGCGGGTGCGGTGACGGTGAGGCGTTTCACGCAGCGTGTGAACGGTCCGAGCCAAACGACGTATGTGGGCAAAGGAAAGTTGGACGAGATACGCGACTATATCCAGAGGGAAGAGGATGCGGAGCGCGAGGTGGGAATGGTGATTTTCGACGACGAGCTGTCTGCCAAGCAGATGCGCAACATTGAAGCTGTGTTGAAAGTGAAGATTCTGGATCGCACGAGTCTGATTCTCGATATTTTTGCCATGCGTGCGCAGACGGCAAATGCGAAGACTCAGGTGGAGTTGGCGCAATACCGATATATGCTTCCGCGCCTGCAGCGCTTGTGGACGCACTTGGAACGCCAGGGTGGCGGTTCAGGCTCAGGCGGCGGCAAGGGAAGTGTGGGCTTGAGGGGTCCGGGCGAGACGCAGTTGGAGATGGACCAACGTATCATCCGTCAGCGCATCTCGCTGCTGAAGGAGCGTCTCACGGAAATCGACAGGCAGAAGACGACGCAGCGTAAGAACCGCGGGCGGCTGATTCGTGTGGCGCTGGTGGGCTATACGAATGTGGGCAAATCGACGATTATGAACCTGCTGGCGAAGAGTGAGGTGTTTGCTGAGAACAAACTTTTTGCGACGCTTGACACGACCGTGCGTAAGATGACGATTGGGAACCTGCCGTTTCTGTTGGCTGACACTGTCGGGTTTATCCGCAAGTTGCCTACAGATTTGGTCGATTCTTTCAAATCGACGTTGGATGAGGTGCGCGAGGCAGACTTGCTGCTGCATGTGGTAGATATCTCTCACCCTGATTTTGAGGAGCAGATAGCTGTTGTTGAGAAGACGCTGGGCGACTTGGGTTGTGCTGAGAAGCCATCGATGGTCGTCTTTAACAAGATTGATGCTTACAGATGGGTGGAGAAGGAGGCTGATGACCTTACACCGCCTACGCGTGAGAACGTGACGCTGGAGGAGCTGAAGCGCACTTGGATGGCGAAGCTGAACGAGAACTGTCTGTTCATCAGTGCGCGTGAGCGGCAGAACATTGAGGAGATGAGGCGCGTGCTTTATGAGAAGGTGAGACAGCTGCATGTGCAGAAGTATCCTTATAATGATTTTCTTTATCCTTCGGAAGGAGATGTTTAAAATTGATAATTGACAATTGATAAATATGGTTAGAGGGTTTCTTGCTGAAAATGGTTTATCCTTTGTAGCAGAAAATAATCTGTGTAATCGGCGAAATCTGCGGTTAATAGCGCTTCGCTAATAATAAAATTGAAGAATTATGGAAGACTATCGTTCACTGACGTTTGAGGAGATTGGCATTCTTGAGAGAGGAGGCTGTCAGGCTGAGGACTGGAATAAGGTCCTGGTGGCTGAGGGGTTCCGCGCTGAACCTTTGAAAAATGTCTCTTTCTATGGTGATGTCCGGTTGGGTGTGTTTGAGAAAGACCTTGAGGTAAGCAAGGGTTTTATGAAGCATTCGGGCATCAGGAATGCCACGCTTCGCAATGTGATTATCGGCAACGACTGCCTGATTGAGAACATCGGTAACTTCATCAATAACTATACCATCGGAAATGAGTGTTATATCTCGAATGTGAACACGATGGAGACGACTGAGGGCGCAACCTTCGGAGAGGGGCATATCATCTCTGTGCTCAACGAGGTGGGCGACGGCAACGTGGTGTTGTTCGACGGTCTGACGAGTCAGTTGGCTGCTTTGATGGTGAAGTATTGTCACGACAAGTTGTTTATGAATGCGATTAAGAAACTTGTCAGACAGGACATTGTCTTGACGGTGCCTGACCGTGGGACGGTGGGTAACCATGTCAAGATTTTGAATACGGGTGAGATAACGAACACGCATATCAATGATGATTGTGAGATTATCGGTGCCTGTCGTCTGAGCGACTGTTCTATTAAGAGTATTCCTGAGGCGAGTGTGTATATCGGGAGTGGTGTGATTTGTGAGAACTCCATCATCTACGACGGCTCGTCGATTCTGAATTCGGTGAAGCTGGAGAACTGCTTTGTGGGTGAGGCTTGTCAGATTAGTAATGGTTTTACGGCAGAGAGTAGTATTTTCTTTGCAAATTCGTATATGTCGAACGGCGAGGCGTGTGCTGCTTTCTGTGGTCCGTTTTCGGCTTCCCATCACAAGAGTTCGCTGCTTATCGGCGGTCAGTTTTCATTTTACAATGCCGGTTCGGCGACTAACTTCTCGAACCATGCTTACAAAATGGGACCGATACACTACGGAACTCTCGAGCGCGGCTCGAAAACAGCCAGCGGTGCTTATATCCTGATGCCGGCGCATATTGGTACGTTCAGTGTCTGTTTCGGCAAGCTGATGTATCATCCTGATACGCGTTCGCTGCCGTTCTCTTATCTGATTGCTTATGGCGACACGATGTATTTGGTTCCTGGTCGGAATCTGACGACGGTTGGACTTTACCGCGATATTCGCAAGTGGCCGAAGCGCGACATGCGTCCCCGGAGCGGTCAGAAGAGTATTGTGAACTTTGACTGGCTGAGTCCTTTCTCTGTAGGAGAGATTCTACGCGGAAAGAAGATACTTGAGGATTTGCGGTCAGCGAGTGGTGACAACGTTTCGACGTATAATTATCATGAGTATGTAATCAAGGCGAGCACGCTGCGTAAGGGTATCCAGAACTATGACATGGCGTTGCGCATCTTTATGGGAGCAACGCTGAAGCGACATACGCTGGAAGACCCCAAAACGGAGATTGGGAAAGGAAAATGGAACGACCTTTCCGGGTTGCTCTTGCCGGAAAGCGAGGAACTGAAAATTGTAGATGACGTGAAAAACGGAAATATTCAGGACATCAATGACGTGCTTGACCGTTTCCGCACCATCCACGAGAATTATGCAGAATATCGTTGGGCGTATGCTTACCAGCTGATTTGCGACTACTATGGTCTGGACAGATTTACGGAAGCGGAGGCTGAGCGTGTGCGTGAAGACTATGTGACGGCTCGCCGTGCGTGGATTGCTGAGATAAGAAGCGATGCGGAGAAGGAGTTCCAGCAGGGAGACGTGGAGGAGGATTTGCTGACCAACTTCCTGCAACAGTTGGACAAGGAGCATGAATATGAGAACGCTTCGCTAATAGACAAATGAAATCTTAAACCAAAATAACCGAGAAAATGAAATTAAAATCATGGATGATTGCCTGTCTTTTGACACTCGGAATGAGTGCGCAGGCGCAGAATTACAAGTATGAGACCGTTCCCGGTGACCTGATGCAGACACGCATCTACACACTGCCGAACGGGCTGAAAGTTTATCTCTCTGTGAACAAGGAGACACCGCGTATCGATGCTCACATTGCCGTTCGCACGGGAAGCCGAAACGACCCGGCTGAAACGACGGGATTGGCTCACTATCTCGAGCACATCATGTTCAAGGGAACGAAGCAGTATGGCACGAACAATCCCGAGGCAGAGGCTCCGCTTCTGGACGAGATTGAGCAGCGTTTCGAGGCTTACCGCAAGTTGACTGACCCCGTTGCGCGTAAAAAAGCCTATCATGAAATCGACAGTGTGTCGCAGATTGCTGCCAAATATTTCATTCCGAACGAATACGACAAGCTGATGTCTGCCATTGGTGCGCAGGGTACGAATGCCTATACATCGAACGACGTGACTTGCTATACGGAGAATATTCCTTCGAATGAGGTGGAGAACTGGGCACGCATTCAAGCCGACCGTTTCCAGAATATGGTGATTCGCGGTTTCCATACGGAGTTGGAGGCTGTGTATGAGGAGAAGAATATCGGTATGGCGCAAGACAACCGCAAGGTTTGGGAAGCGATGAACAAGAAACTTTTCCCCACGCATCCTTACGGAACACAGACGACAATCGGTACGCAGGAACACCTGAAGAACCCTTCTATCACGAACATCAAGAACTATTTCAATCGTTACTATGTGCCCAACAACGTGGCAATCTGTATGGCTGGTGACTTCAATCCCGATGAGGTGATTGTCATCCTCGACAAATATTTCGGTTCATGGAAGAAGAGCGAGACGCTTTCCCGTCCTGAATATGGACCTCAGCCAGCCATCACGGCGCCGATTGACACGACCATCGTGGGTAAGGAGGCAGAGAACCTGCGTCTTGCTTGGCGCTTTGACGGTGCGCGTAGCGGACAGGTTGATACGCTCGTCGTTATCGGCAATATGCTGACTAACGGTAAGGCTGGATTCTTCGAAACCAATCTTGAGCAGACGATGAAGGTGCAGAGTGTGAGCGCCGGTCCGTCGGGAATGGATGATTATTCGATGTTCCTCATTTCGGGACGTCCGAAACAGGGTCAGACCCTCGAAGAGTTGCGCGCATTGATTCTCGGAGAGTTTGAGAAATTTAAGCGCGGAGAGTTCAGCGACGACCTGCTCCCGTCGGTTATCAACAATATGAAACTCGACTATTTCCGTGCGCTGCAGAGCAACCGCTACCGCGTAGGCGAAATGGTTGACGCATTTATCTGCCATCGCGACTGGGCAGACATAGCTACGCAGTTCCAACGTGCAGAGAAACTGACGAAGCAGGAGGTTCTGGATTTTGCCAACCGCTATCTCAACGACAACTTCGTTTGCGTATATAAGAAAATAGGTACGGACGACACACAGAAGAAAATCGAGAAGCCGGAAATCACTCCGATACCGACCAACCGCGACATGTCGAGCGCCTTCCTGAATGAAATCAAGAATTCGCATGTGGCACCGATTCAGCCGCGTTTCCTCGATTTCAAGAAAGACCTCACGGTGAGCAAGACCAAGAAAGGTCTGCCACTGCTCTACAAGCAGAACACTGAGGACGGACTCTTCACACTGGTGTTCCGTTACGACTTCGGAACAGAAAACATCAAAGGTTTTGAGTTCGCTCCAAGTTATCTCGAATATGTCGGAACCAACAAGAAGACGGTCAGCCAGCTGAAGCAGGAATTCTACAAACTGGCATGCGACTATCGTATCGGTGTGGGTTCTAACAGCACCAGTATTTCTCTTACCGGACTGACTGAGAATATGCCTGCAGCATTGGCGCTGTTGGAAGATATTCTCCTGAATGCCAAAGGCGATAAAGACAGCTACGACCAATATGTCAACCTTGTGATGAAATCCCGCAAGGATGCTAAAAAGAATCAGCAGTCGAATTTCAACCGTCTGGTTAGTTATGTAGAATACGGTCCTTACAATGCTATGCTTAACACGCTCTCCGAACAAGAACTCCGTAGCTGCGACCCACAGGCAATGCTCGACCAACTGAAGCAATTGCTGCAGTTCGAACATACCGTGATGTATTATGGTCCGATGAGCGAGAAAGAGCTTGACGGAGTACTCTCAAAGAGCCACAAGACAGCGAAGAAACTGGTGAAAGCACCTGCTGGACGTGAATATATCTCACAAAACACTCCACAGAACGAGGTTTATATCGCTCCATACGAAGCTAAAAACATCTATATGCGCCAGTATCACAATGAAGGAAAAGACTGGACACCAGAAAACGCAGCACTCATCCGTATGTTCAACGAGTATTTTGGTGGTGGTATGAACAGTATCGTCTTCCAGGAACTGCGCGAGGCTCGCGGCTTGGCTTATAGTGCCTCTGCACGCTACAACACCCCGACGCGTCCAAATCACAAGGAAGACTACTACACCTACATCGTTTCTCAGAACGACAAGATGATGGATTGCATCCGCGTATTCAATGAGTTGCTTGAGAATATGCCGCAGAGTCAGGCAGCCTTCGATATCGCTAAACAGAGTGTAACGAAGAGCCTGCAGAGTTCACGTACCACGAAGTTCAATATCCTCAATGCGTACTACAATGCTAAGAAACGCGGACTCGACTACGACCTGAACGAGAAAGTCTATAACATGCTGCCTTCCATCACGTTGCAGGATGTGCTCAACTTCGAGAAAGAGAACATGACGAACAAGACCTACAAGTATATCATCCTCGGCGACGAGAAGGAACTCGACATGAAGGCACTGGAGAAGATTGGTCCGGTTCATCGCTTGACGACAGAGCAAATTTTCGGTTACTAATACATTATTAATATATAAAACAGAAACATTATGGCTAACACACCAGAGTTTAAGTATGCGCCCATGTTCCAGACAGGAAAGGACGATACGGAATATTATCTGCTGACGAAAGAAGGCGTCAGCATGAGCGAGTTCGAAGGACAACCCATCCTGAAAGTAAGCCCCGAAGCACTGACCATGTTGACGCAGCAGGCTTTCAAGGACGTATCGTTCCACTTGCGCCGTGCACACAATGAGCAAGTGGCTAAGATTCTCCACGACCCGGAGGCTTCCGACAACGACAAGTACGTGGCGCTGACCATGCTCCGCAATGCGGAGGTATCAGCCAAAGGACTGCTTCCCGTTTGTCAGGACACAGGAACCGCCATCATCCACGGCGAAAAGGGACAGCACGTGTGGACGGGATGCTGCGATGAGGAGGCTCTCACACGCGGTGTCTATAATGTCTATACCGAGGAAAACCTGCGCTATTCGCAAAATGCGCCACTCACGATGTATGAAGAGGTGAACACGCGCTGCAACCTGCCGGCACAGATTGACCTTGAGGCGACAGAAGGCATGGAATACCGCTTTCTCTTCATCGCAAAGGGTGGCGGCTCCGCCAACAAGACCTACCTCTATCAGGAGACCAAGGCGCTGCTCAATCCGCAGAAACTCGTGCCTTTCCTCGTAGAGAAGATGAAGACACTCGGTACCGCTGCTTGTCCACCTTATCACGTAGCATTTGTCATCGGAGGAACCAGCGTTGAGCGCAACCTGCTCACCGTGAAGCTGGCATCGACCCACTTCTATGACAACCTGCCGACGACGGGCGACGAGACCGGACGCGCATTCCGCGACCTCGAGCTGGAGAAGACGCTGACCGATGAGGCACACCGCATCGGACTCGGTGCACAGTTCGGCGGAAAATACATCTGCCACGATATCCGCGTCGTACGCTTGCCGCGCCACGGAGGCTCATGTCCTGTCGGAATGGGCGTCAGCTGCTCGGCAGACCGCAACATCAAGGCGAAGATCAACAAGGACGGTCTCTGGATTGAGAAGATGGACGACAAACCCTACGAACTCATTCCCGAAGAACTGCGTCGTGGCGGCGAGGGCGAGCCTATCCGCATCAATCTCGACCAGCCTATCGCCGACGTGTGCAAGGAGCTGTCGAAATATCCCGTTGCTACGCGCGTGCTGCTCAACGGTACCATCGTTGTGGCGCGCGACATTGCTCACGCCAAGCTCAAGGAGCGTCTCGACAGCGGCGAGGGACTGCCCGAATATTTCAAGAACCATCCTGTATATTATGCAGGACCGGCAAAGACTCCGGCAGGAATGCCGTGCGGCTCGATGGGACCGACCACCGCACAGCGCATGGACCCATACGTTGATCCGTTCCAGGCGGCAGGCGGTTCGCTCGTCATGATTGCCAAGGGCAACCGCTCGCAGCAAGTGACCGATGCTTGTCAGAAATACGGTGGTTTCTATCTGGGTTCTATTGGCGGACCGGCAGCCGTGCTCGCTCAAGACAACATCAAGAGCATCGAGTGCGTGGAATATCCCGAACTCGGAATGGAGGCTGTCTGGAAGATTCAGGTCGAGGACTTCCCCGCATTCATCCTCGTTGATGACAAGGGCAACGACTTCTTCAAGCAGCTGAAGCCGTGGTGCCCGGGATGTGCGAAATAAAGCCATTCATTTATAAAAGGAAAGTGCGCTTCGGTTTTCCGGGGCGCACTTTTCTTATGCCTTTAAGTGATATCTACGTTTGCTTACGGTATATAAAAAAGCCCCAGCGTTTCGCAACGCCAGGGGAGCGCCTGACGGGAGTATGCCACTAACTTCACTCCCCTCCCTTCTCAGTGAAGGGGAGCGCCTGGCGGGAGGAGAAGCCCCTCCCTAACCCTCCCCCAAATGGGGAGGGAGCGCTTGACGGGAGTGTGCTACTAACTTCACTCCCCTCCCATCTTAGGGGAGGGGCAGGGGTGGGGTCTCTTCATCCGGGCGGATCAGTGTATCCGCCCGCCTATATATATAATAATGTGTATTCATCCGCGGGAAAAGAAACAATCGCTGTGCATCAGCGGCAAAAAAAAGAAAGATACCCGAACGGATGCGGGTATCTTTCTCTGTGTGACTGAAGTCCTGTCTGTCGCTTAGAACTCCACTTCCATGCCCATCAGCGGCGCATGCTGCTGAGCGCCATAGACGTCGGTCTCACCGAGCGCGCCGGAAGGAATGGGACGGCGGATGGTGATCTTGACAGCCTTCGCCGGGTCGAAATAGACGAGGTGGAAGATGTCGCTCTCGGGAATGCCATAGAGCTTCGCGAATCCTTCCTTCGTGATTGACTGCGCTGCCTTCACCTTTCCGTAGGTCTCGAAATCCTTGAAAATCACGTCGAAGGTGAGCTCGTAAGGACCACTATTCTTGCTGCGGATGACCGATGCAAGTTCTATCAGTTGATGTTTTTCCATGTCTGTGTTCCTTTCTTTTTTAGAAGTTCATATATTCGATGGGGAACGGAGCGCATGTGTCTTCGATGCGCATGAGGTGATAGACGTTGAACTCATAGACGGCGCCCATCTTGCAGTCGCTCGGTGAGAACGGGAATGCGAGGTTGCCGGCAGTGGAGATACGTCCCTCGTAGCCATAGTGGAGCATGGTTGAACGTGCAAAGCCACAGATGGTGTTCGCCTCTTCCTGCGTGGGAGCCACTGCCTCGATGATGATGAGCAGCTCGTCGCTTTGTGAGTCGGGTGTCTCGGGGAACATGTGCATCACGCCTTTCTTGCCGTAGATTTTGAAATCCAGATAGAAGTCTTTCATTCCTGAGTTGCGGAAGTTGTCTTCCACACGCTCACGCACTTTCTCTACGACGGTGTCTATCTGGCTGATCATCACGGGGTCGTGGGTGGCTGCCGGCGACATCGTGCGATAACCGACGCGGCGCACGCCCTCGAGTTTCACGAAATATTCTTCTGTCGGAACAAACTTCGTTCCGCTCACTTCCACCTGTGTGTCGCTCAGCTGGTTGAACTTGGTCTCGTGCAGGTCGAGCGCACCGCCCGGTCCGGGCAGGAAGTACGGGTTTGACTTCTCGTAGAGCGAGTGGGCTGCAACTGAGAGTGCCGTACACTTGCGTATCGGGTTGAGCGGCTCAACGACGAAGCTGTCTTTCTTCAGCGTGCCGAGCATACAGTCGCTGCCGCTGCCGGGGAGTGCTGTGATGGCTGCACATTCAAGAATCTTACCCATGTGGATAGCCAAAGCCTTGTCGAATCCCTTGCTGATAGCCAGTGCCGAGAACTCGCACGGGTCGTAACTGCGACCGGCGAGAATCACCTGTGCTCCTTCTTCAAGCGCCTTGATATACGGCTCTTCGCCCATCTGGGCAACGATGTGGATGGATTCGTCCACGTCAGACTCCTTCAGCTCAGGAACGGGTCCGAGCGGAGAGATGTCGCCCTTGCGGATTTTCTCCTTGATATAGTCTTTTTCAAATTCAGACTGGATGACAGCCATTTTGAAGTGGAGATTCTTCTCTGCCACGATTTCTTTGATGATGCCGATCGTTTCCTCTACATGAGGACGTGCACCGCTTCCGCCTGCCGTACCGATCATGCAGGGGATGCCTGCTTCGAGCGCTGCAGGAATCATGATGGCGAGGTCGCGCTTCACCGCATTGCGGTCAGTGAAAGAGTAACCGGCGCCCAGATAGTAAGGTCCGGGGTCGGTAGAACCTGCGTCAACAGCAATCACGTCCGGCTGCCGGCGCATGCCTTCCCAGAAAGATTCTTCCGGGAAACCATATCCGAGGATAGCTGTCGGAGACAACACTCGGATTTCGTTTTTATTTTCAGTGTTCATCATCTTTTTATTTAAATAATGTGTCAGATGACCGGTACGAGCCATTGGCAAGCGTCAACATCTCTGATACCGGTCATCCGACTGATACCTGTTATTATTTTGTAAGAGCGAGGATGCGTGACATCTCGTTGAAGACAATCATGTAGCCCTCGTCAACACCCATACCTGGTTTTGCGAGATACTGCTTCGGCTGTGTTGCCATTGCTACGTGTGCGCCGACTTCTGCCGAGCGGTTGGTCTCGTTGCAAGTACCGCCCAGATATGCGCCCATGCCGTTCTGGCGGCAATAGAGCACTGCCTCGATAGAATTGTTGATACCGCCGAGGTCTGGTGTCTTAATCTGTGCCATGTGGCCAGCCTTTGCCTTTGTAAAGTCAACCACGTCCTCGAATGTGTTGCACCACTCGTCGGCTACGATTTCAGCATCTGTTCCCAGTTCTTCCATGTAGCGGCGGATGGCTGCGAGTGCTTCAATCTGAGCCTGCTTCTCGCCCATATCCACCGGACCTTCGATGCGGAGGTGGAACGGCTGTGCTTTCTTGGCAAGACCGGCGATGTACTCTGCGATGCGCTTGAAGTCATTGTTGAAAACCAAACCGAGCGTACCATATACGTCGATGTGGAAAATCGGATTGTAGTCTGGGCGAGGCTTCTTGTCGAGAATGCGGTCGCGGAGCCACTCTACGTATGCCTCGAGTTTCTCGCCGTTCACGCCAGTCTTATCCTCTACGTGGTTGAAAAGAGCGTGAGGAAGAACGGCAGCAGCCTTCATAATCATCTTGTCGGCATTCATGTAGCGGTCGTCGCCTGACTGTGTGAAGATAGGAATCATCTCTTTGCTCACCTGTGTTCCATACTCTTCGGCAATCACTTCTGCCATGAGTTTGTGCTGGCTCTTAGCCACTGCATCGAGACAAGCCTGAGTAACGCCGTAGCGGATGGCTGTGTGATAAACCTTGCCTGTTGACGGGGAAACCATCTTGTCAACAATGTCAGCCATCTCACGGAACTTCGTGATTTCGATGCCCTCATATTTCGGAGCAATTTCCTTCTCGATTACAGGAATGAAGTTCTCAGCGAGGAACAGCGGGTCACGTCCGCCTGCACCGGAATACTGAACGGCAGCGCAGTCGCCATAAGCAATCTGCCCGTCTTCAAGAACAAACATCACAGAGATTGATTCACCCATCTGTCTTACTGAAGTAAAACCAGGAGTCATCGGCTCGCCTACATAGAAGTTGCCGTCGTTTTTTGCACCAGCCTTAATGGCTTTCTGATCGTCGAAGAAGAAACCTGTCTTCCCGGCAGAACAAACTACTTTTTTGATTTTCATTTTACAATTGATATTTAAAGTTGATTACTTTACACTTTCAGGGTCTTCGTATCTTATACGTGTTTCATGTGCTCTGTTTCCGGACGGCCGACGAGGAAGCCTTTTTCGATGGCACTCACGTCGTCGATCACCATCTGCAGGGATACCTGTCGGTTTTCGAACTTCGCACGCTCTTCCAGCTTCATGCGATGGAAATCTTTCAGATCCTGTGACAGGGGCAGGTTGCCCATTTCAAGGATACGGATAGCTCCGTCGTTGTCGCGTGCCGGCAGAACTCTACCTGCATTGTGGCGGTTGGGAGCAAACGGAATGTCCAGTACGCCTGATTCAAAACCGGCAACCGTACCGATGGCGATGTCGCCCTTGCCGAGTTCTTCCACCTTATCCATGATACATTTCACTTCTGCCTCGATGATGTTGCTCTCTTTCACTACGAGAGGAATCTCACGCAAATCTTGGTCGCGAAGCATGGAGATGACCTGCTTGGTAGCTTTCAGACCGCAAGCATTGGCCTCTTTCGTCGGCACACCGTATGCCTCATGCGGAGTCTTTACGATGACTTTCGTAGCTTTCGACAATGCGGCAGCAGCTGAACCCCATGAGATAACGCCGAATGCTTTCGACTCGTCCTGCGGGAATCCGCCCATCCACTGGTGGAACACGGTGGTCACACGCACATCGTCGAAACCGTATTTGTGCAGATATTCCTTCGTCTGCTTTGCCAATGCACGCATGGCAGCAACGTCTTGAATCAAGTTTCCTATCTGTCCGTAACCTACGGTGATATCCTTCACGCCCTGTGTGGCTGCGAGCAGCGCTTCGATAATCGCCACAGAGTTTGAGATACAAGGCGGGATAAGTGTACCTGTCAGCGGACCGAACGGCTCGCGGTTGATGCTCACGCCAGCCTCTTCGTACATACCTACGAGGCGGTCGGCATACTGCCAATACTTGATGGTCTTGTCAATGGCGTGATTCTTTGAATAGGGGATGTTGTAGGAGATTCCGCCGCCTTCGTATGATGTGAAACCTCCGGCGATGGCGATTTCGGTCAGAAGACGTGCGTCGGGCGTTCCGTGGCGCACCTGCACGGGGCTCTTCAGTGCGGAAGTAACCATGCGGCACACCTTCGCACCGTAGTTCACTGCCGGGAAACCGTTCAGCATCGAGCGTCCCGACTGCTGACTCTTCTTGATACCCACTTCGCACTCGTTATAACGGTTCAGACGCGTATAACTGTCGATGGTCGTCGGGAGCAAGTCGGCACCGCCTTCGTTCTCCAGATATTGCAACAATTCTATCTGTTCCTGATAGAGTGCCACACCGGCGCGGGGCTGAATCAGCGTCACACCTTCCTTCTCGGCTTTAGCCAACTTCTCTCCGAAGCGTCTTTCACGAGGGATGGATAACTGATAATCCACTGCCTCTTGGAAATCGATGTCTTTGCCTGTCGGCCATTGTTGCAGAACTTCTTTCCGCTCCGCCATAAAGGCGTCGTCGGGAATTCTTTGATTTTTCAATTCTGTGTCCATACGTTTATTATATTGTTTTTTAAGTTATTTACATGCAAAATCCTTCTGCAGCTGCCGCCTCGTCGGAAACGGAGCTGTGGTATTGTTGATGTCCGGAAGCGGCGGCTTCCAGTTCTTTGGTCTCTTTGGTCATGATGTCGAAAGCCAAGTCCGGGTCAATCATGCTGAGCAAGCCCATTGATGCGTAGATATAGCGTTCGTCGAGATAGAATTTGGGGTGCAACGGCTTGGTGCATTCCGAACGGCGTAGGTCGTACAATGCTCCTTTCAGTATTTCCACCGGTCGGCGACTGTTGCGAACGACGCCACCGATACCGATGACTGCCGGCACTTCCAACAGGTCTTTTCCTTCGAGTGTATGCATCAGTCCCATCGGTGTATAGACTTCTGCCATGCGTCCGCAATGACGCTCCACGGCAATAGCCACTGCCGACCTGCCGAGAAACTCTTCCAGGCGTTCTTCTTCCGAATCGGGCGTTGGGAGCGTGTCGGGATGTTCCGAACAGAGTGTCACCCAGTTTTTCAGTTTTTCTGCATCAATCTCTTTGGGGATGCCTGCTTCCTCGATTTGTTCATAGACGTGCGGCAGGCTGTAGCGCATGCCCAAGTCGCCTTCCACCGTCCGTTTGCTCCACGGTTCTGGCAGTCCTTTCACCAAGGTGCTGTCCACGCTCGGTTCTCCCGAAGCCATCGAATAGACGTCGGTCGTTGCGCCGCCGATATCCACCGCCAGCATATCACCGTGACCAGCCTTGTTTGCCGTGCCTTTGCTGTACAGTTCACATGCCTGCAGCACTGCCAAGGGTGTCGGGATGATTTTGTGTGGGGTCATCGACTGAATTTTGTTCAGTCCTTTGGCGTCCACGATTCTCGAGATAAAGAGGTTGCGAATGGCATCGCGTGCCGGTTCGATATTGAGTTTGTTGAACTCGGGCATCACGTTTTCGGTCAGCACATAGCTTTTTCCTGCCTGTTCGAAGATGGTTTTCAGTTCGTCAGAAGCACTCTTGTTGCCTGCGATGATGGTTGTGAAAGGGCGGTCGATGGCACATAGTCGGTGAGCGTTGGCAAGGATTACCTCCTTGTTTCCGCCGTCAGTTCCTCCGCAGAGGAGCACCAAGTCGGGGTTAATCTGATAGATTTCTTCCTGTTCGCCACCACTGATTTCGTAGGCATAGGTCTTCATCACCTTTGCACCGGCGTTTGAAGCAGCCGTGCGCGCTGCCTTCACCGTCAGGTCGGGCACCAGTCCCAGTGCCACCATCTTCAAGCCTCCGGCTGCCGAGCTGCACACGAGCAGTTCGTCATAACGAAAATCAGCGCAAGGGTTTCCCTCGCGCTTTTCCGTCAGTGCTGCCCATGCCTTCCCGAAACCATCCATCACGTCGGTCTCGATGGTTGTGAACGACTGTGCCGTTCCTATCACGCAACGCGCATCGCCGTCCACTGCCGTGAGCTTTGTGAAGGTGCTTCCTATATCGACTGTCAGAATTTTCATCTCTCTCGCTGATGGCATCAATCCATCTTCAGCACTTTCTTGATATCTACAATCGTGTCCTCAATCGGGGTTCCGGGAGGATATACATAGTCGAATCCCATGTCGAGGAAACGACCTTTGACTTCTTCAAAACTCTGCTTTCCGACCACGAGGTTGCCGCCTACGAAAAGGGGAATGCCCTTCAGACCTGCCTCGTCGCACTTCTGGCGCAGACCCATGCAGTCAATCTCGCCATGTCCGTAGAGGGACGAAACGAGGATAGCGTCCGCATTGGTCTCTATCGCTGCGTTGATAAATTCTTCCTGAGAAACCATTACGCCGAGGTTGACAACCTCGAATCCCTGATTGCGTAACGTCAAATCGATAATCTTGTTTCCCACTGCATGAGCATCGGCACCAATTACTCCGATGACTACTGTCTTTTTGTCCATAATTTGTAAATTACGTGTATAAGTTTATTTTCAGGGTGCAAAGGTATAACCTTTTTTTGTTCTGACAAAAGAAAAACGGGAATTTTCCGCTTGCTATCTTTCCGTGTGCGCAAACAATTTTTTTTCAGTGAAAAACCTTCATCCAGAAACTGTAAAAATTGATGCCGAAGAAGGAGGAAAGCCTCACGGGGCGTTTTGTATTTTTATGCAAAACCACTTTTGTTTAGGTGTGTTTGTAACTATTTGATATTCAATAGTTTGAGAAATGTGTTCCAAAAGTTGAACTTTTAGCCTCCAAAAGTTCAACTTTTAGGCGGTGAAAGTTCAACTTTCAGGACGCAAAAGTAACTTTTGGAAAATGAAAGTTCACCTGTTATATTTATACAGTTTATGCGTATATTTTTTCATCGTGAGAAACGGGAGGATGAAACGCCTGTTCATATAATTTTAAGGGAGAAAAACGATTCTTTGAAAATAATTTTGTATTTTTGTGCCCTAACATTTAACATCAATCATTAAGAATATGAGAAAAATACTTTTGACAGCAGTGCTCATCATGTCAGCACTCTACGTACAGGCACAGGTGAAGTTCGGAGTAAGCGGCTCTTGTGCACCGAGCGTGAAAACAGTTTATATCTATCAGCTGAAAGGGCGTCCCACGCCTATTGACAGTGTCGTGGCGAAAGACGGCAAGTTCACTTATGTGAAGGATTTGGAGGGAAACATGGTTCTGGGCATAGGAAGCAGAGAATATTACATGCCGGTTATCAATGATGGATTTCCAGTTGAGGTGAATCTGGAAGAGAAGACGCTGAAAGGCTCGGAGCTGAATATGAAACTGGCAGAAACGGACAAGTCTTTCGACCAGATGAATACGGAGCTTTCTGAAACCTTTGCCGCATTGCAGTCACAGGCAACACCAGAGAACATGGCGGAAATGCAGAAAAAGGCATCGGAAATGATGGATGAAGTGCAGGGGAAGCAAATCAGTCAGTTGAAACAACTCACCCACACGCTGATTCCTGCGGTGTATCTGCCGGAATTGGTTTACGCCATGTCGTTCGAGGACATGGCGAACTTCCTCAACCCAGCCGCACCTTATTATGACCATCCCAATATGGCAGGCGTGAAGCGGGTGTATGAGAATCTGAAGAAGCGTCAGCCCGGCATGATGTTCACCGACATGGAAATACCCGACATGGATGGTCAGATGCACAAGTTGAGCGAATGGTGCGGCAAGGGGAAAGTCGTGCTGATTGACTTCTGGGCATCGTGGTGCGGTCCCTGCCGTCAGGAGATGCCGACTGTGGTCAAGAGCTATGAGCAGTTCAAGGATAAAGGCTATGAAATCATCGGCGTGTCATTTGACCGGAAGGCTGAGGCATGGAAAGCGGGCGTCAAGCAGCTCGGCATGACTTGGCCGCAACTTTCGGATTTGAAATACTGGCAGAGCGAAGCCGCCGGCGTATATGGCATCTCTGCTATTCCTGCGAACATCCTGCTCGATGGCGAAGGTAAGATTATCGCTATCGACCTGCGTGGCGAAAAACTGCTGAGCAAGCTGGCAGAAGTTCTCAAGTAAGAAAATAGTAATTCACAATCATCATGAAAAAACTATTGATATTATCACTTGCTCTGACCATGACGCTTGCCGTTCATGCGCAAAGAGAGCCGTACAGCATATCCCTACGCACATTTGCAGGGGTGAATTTTACCAACATCAACAAGATTTCGACCAGTTTGTCGCCAAAGACCAAAGCCGGTTTCCTTATCGGGGCGGAATGGGAATATCAGATGGACCGCACTTTTGCCATATCGGGCGGATTGAATTATTCACAACAGGGGTTCAAGACGAACGGCGGGAACGTCGGACTCGACTATCTGACGGTGCCCATCCTCTTCCACGCCTATTTCCTGCACGGCTTCGGCATTCATGCCGGCATACAGGCAGGGGTGAACATCAAAGACCACAAACTCGTGGAAGACAACGTGGCGAAGTTGAATGCGGGAGTAGTTGCCGGCGCTTCGTATGAGTATAAAAACATCATGCTCGGCGTGCGCTATACGGCAGATTTTGCCGCTACCAGTATAGACGACGGTGTAAAGGCGCTGAGAAACAATGGCTTCTCCGTCACGCTCGGCTACCGCTTTGAACTGTTCAAGCGCAAGCTGAAAGAGAACAAGACCGACAATCATATCGTGATGCCGTCATTGGATATATAAAAGAACGGAACGCACACAAAAAAACGGGCGGACTTCCTTTTGGGGAAATCCGCCCGATTTTTCGTTATCTCATCAATCCTTTTTCTCGGTCTGATGGCTGCAGATTAAATGGCTTCACTAATCAGCCAGTACATGTATCCAAAGAACAGCAGCACGAGGACGACACCTTCCCAGCGCGCCACCTTCAGTTTGGTGAAAGCAAACAACCATAGCAGCAGGGAACTTGCGGTCATCACGCAGAGGTCAACCGTCGTAATGCCTTGAATCTGCATCGGACAGATGATGCCCGTAATGCCGAGAATCATCAGGATATTGAAGATGTTTGAGCCTATCACATTGCCAATGGCAATCGCACTTTGTCCTTTGCGTGCTGCCACAACGCTCGTTGCCAACTCGGGGAGCGACGTGCCTCCGGCAACGACGGTCAGACCGATGACGGCTTCGGATACGCCCAGCAGGGAGGCAATCTCCGTGGCACCATTGACAAACAGGTTACTGCCCAGAATCAGACAGCCCAGCCCGAGCGCTATCAAAAAGACCGATTTCAGGGGCGAATAGCCTTTCTTTTCCGTTTCATCCTCAGTCTGAGATTTGCCGCTCTTCGCCAAGGTGTATGCAATGTAGAGCAGGAACAGTCCGAATAAAACCAGTGCGTCTATGCGTGTGATGTGCATATCAAGACACAGGACCACCAGTAGGGCAGAGACAACCAGGATGAACGGCAGGTCTCTTTTGACTGTCGTCCTCAGCATTGCCAGTGGTGCGGCAATCGCTGCACAGCCCACAATCAGCAGTGTGTTGAAGATGTTGCTGCCCACCACGTTGCCGACAGCGAGGTCGGGTGTCCCTTTGATGGCAGAAACGAGACTCACAAACAGTTCCGGTGCCGATGTTCCCATGGCAACAATCGTCAGTCCGATGACAATCTGCGGGATGTTCATGCGCTCAGCCAGCGCAACGGCACCGTCGGTCATGCGGTCGGCACCCCACAGCACGAGTATGATTCCAATGACTACAAGTAATATGTTCAGTAGCATGTCTTTATGTTTCTTGGTTGATAAATAATTGAAATTTCGGGGCAAAATTAGCAGAAATATAACGAAAGACCAAATTTTGAAAGCTTATTTTTCGGTGATGTAACGTGATTGTAACCAACAAAAAGCACCCCGAATTGTTTGAGCAATTCGGGGCGCTTTTCGTTTATGGTAAATCATTCATCTTGTTCGGTTGGAGTGGGAGAGTGGTTTATCCGACCGTTATCTGGCGTGCAACCTTCACTTCCTCCTTCACGACTTTCGGCAGGTCGATGTTCAGTACGCCGTCTTCCACGCGTGCTGCAATCTTCTCCTTGTCAACGTCCTCCGGCAGAATCAGTGTCTGCTCGAATTTCGAGTACGAGAACTCACGGCGCAGATAGTGTGCTTTCTTATCTTCTTCTTTCTTCTCGCGCTTGCTTTCCATCTTAATCGTGAGGTCGCCGTTCTGGTTGATGTTGATGTCGAAGTCTTCTTTGCGCATACCCGGTGCGGCTACTTCCACCTTGTATTCGTTGTCTGATTCAATTACGTTGATGGCTGGTGCCGTCGCATTTGCCTTCGGCATGAAGTCGGTGTCAAAAAAGTCGTTGAACACTTCGGGTAACCATGAGTTTCTACGCATTACTGGTAACATAATCATTTCCTCCATTTATTTAATTAGTTATACATTTTGTTTCTTGTGACATCCACCATTTTGGTTTCTGTCTTCACTCATAGGAAATGCAAGAGATGTACCAATCGCGTTTTTGTGACAAAACGACACAAACGTGTGACATTTTGTCTTACTGCTGTTCTTTACAAATCGAACTTATAGCCTATCGTGACCGAGAACACGCTGTTGGTTGACGACCAGAGTCCTGACTTGAAAACCGTCGTCAGTCCGAAATGATAGCGTGCATCGAGCACCACATTCTCATATTCGTAGGAGATGCCGACGGGAATGGTAACGTCAAACGACTTGACGGTAGTCCATTTCGAGTCGATTTCCTCCACTGGCTGATAGGTCTTCATGCCGTCTTCAGCAACCGTATAGATGGCTGTCTCCGACTTCATCCGGGCATCCAGAAGGAATGCCGGCTGCACGCCAGCCTTCAAGGCGAGCCCCTTTGCCACGTAGCAATTGAAGAGTATTGGCATCGTGATGTATTGCAGGTCGAGGTGAAGGTTGTTCACGCCCGTATAAGTGCCGTCACCGTTTTCCACCGCATAGTCGTCAAAACCGACTCCCTGCATGGAATACATGGCACCGACCGACAGTGCGATGATGTCTGTTGCCTGGTATTGCAGTTCGGCTCCTCCCGTGAATCCAGCCTTATGGCGTGAGTCGGCGTGGTCAAGAGTGATGCCTTTCATCCAGTCCCACTTCGTCAGTTTGGCGATACTGACACCAATTTTCGGAGTGACGGAGAATGTTCCGGGTTTGCTCTGCGCCGTCACCGTCGCCGAAATGGTAAGTAACAGCAGCATAAGAATTGTTCGAATTGTCGTTTTCATATTTCTGTCGTTTTTGTATAAAACGCCATTATCCGCTTTTTATTACATGAAAAAAGAGAAGAATGCTCCCCGCACCCTTCCCCGATAAATATTTGTAGATAGTTTATGGCCGAATATCAAATGAGATGCTTTTTGAGCACAACGGTCTTTGAGTTGATGTTTCTATAAGGTTCCAGCTGCTTTTTCAGTTCCTTAAACTGTTCCCTTGCGTCTTGCCAGTTGATGCCTTTGAGACTGTCGGTTGGCAGTTCGAACACATGGACGTTGTTTTTCGAGAAGAGATTGTTCCACTCGTCAGCTTTTAAGAGTGCTGCGTCCGAGAGGTCTCGGAGGTCGTACTTGAAAACCTTATAGTCGCCCTTGTTGGCTGGCACATTCCCGTCGCGCATGACAATCTGCAGTTGCACGAAGGGGTCGCCGTCTTTTTCGGATGCGACATCCAGCATGTATATCTTTTTCACCTTTTTCTCCGTGAATACGAGTTCATAGTGCTTGGTTGTGCCTGTCTGCCCACTTTTGATAAACGATTTGACGGGTTTGTTCATAATCGCCTCATCGGCATCTTCGCTCTCTTCCCGAAATGCCTCCACCAGCTGATTGGCATATTTCCCGTTTTTACTTCTGAAGAAGTAGGTCTGTATGCGCAGATACATCTTTTTCGATTCACTGTTGCGCTTTACCACGACAGTGGCTTCCACTCCTTTCGACTCGATTTCCTTTACAATCTTGTCGATTTTTCCTTGTGCCGTTGCTGCTGCCGATACCATCAGCCAGAGCAACATCATTGTCAGTCGATTCATATTTTTCATTTTGAGGATTACAATTCTACACATTAGTTTATAATTTATATTACAGGCAAGTCCTGTATGTTGATTTGCTTTTCGGAAAAATCTCTTGACAGGCTCAGGGCTACTTCGTTGGAAACACGTTCCAGTTCGGGTTTTATCGTCCTGATGTCGGTGATTTTTTTACCGTTGCGTACGATATAGCTGTCTTTGTAGATGGCACACAGCTTTTCATATTCGACGTGTCTGTACCAACTGACTCCTACTCCGACGAGCAGCACCACGGAGGCGGCGACAGCTATCCGTGCGAGGAGCGTACGCTTCTTGTTGCCGTCAGGAAGTGGTTCTTTCATGCCTCCTGCATACCAACGGAACATTTCCTGATAGGGACGGAGTTCTTTTGGCACAACGTCCGCAGCAAAAAAGTCGTATAGCATTTGCTCCTCTGCGGTGGTTGTCTCTCCGTCGAGAAAGCGTTCCACCATTTTTTTGATGTTCTCTATTTCTGTCATTACCTTCATATTTTCTATCGTTTGAAACATTTCCATATCTGCCGTCTGGCGCGTGAGAGATTTTGTCGGACAGCCGCTTCCGAGCAACCGGCAAGTTGTGCTATCTGTTCTGTCTCCATCCCGTCAAGATGCTTCATGCGCAAGATGACTTGCTGTTTGTCGGGCAGTTGTGAGATGAGTGCCTTCAGTTGTCCGTCTTGCTCTTGCATCACCAATTGTTCCTCCGGTGACAACTCAGCATCGGGCGTCAGCGACTTGTCCTCGTTGTCCTTTTTTCCGCTCCACAGTTTGCGAACAGTTATCGTGCGCATCTGATTGAGTGCCAGTCGTCGCACCATGACCACAGCCAGTCCCTCCATCGAGCGGTATTCGTCGAGCCGGTCGCGCATGGTCCACAGCTTCAGAATCGTGTCTTGCACGACGTCTTCTGCCTCTTCTCCGTCTTTCAGCAGTTGTTCCGCTTCGTTAATCAGATGTGGACGGATGCGTTGAATCTCTATTTCAAATGCTTTCTGTTCCATGTCTCTACTTATAAGACACAAAAAACAGCAGGATGTGACATCGTTTTCGGTATTTTAACATTTAGAACGAGTCATGGACAGGGTAGGGCATGCGAGAACACACGTCGTGACGGGTTGGTGATAGCGTTATGTCGTGGGCAACAAAAAATGCCGGACTCGCGCCCGATGAGCGTGAATCCGGCAGTGTTCATGATAAGTCGAGCCGTCAGTCTGGCGTTTCTTCCTATTCGTCGTTCTGTGCCTCTTCCCATGAAATCAGTTGCATGTTCAGCTGTTCGATGAAAGATAGGCGGATGTTGTCGTTCGAAGCAGCCGGCTTATACCACGGCTCGGCACTGAAATAGTCTTGAAGGTCTTTCGACTGGAAGCGGTATCCGTGACGGGCAAGGATGGCATTGCGCATGATGCGGAGCGAGGGCTTGTCTAAGCGGGCGAACTGTTTGTCGTTGAGCAGCGTGCTGCTGGCATAAAAGAAGCGTCCCACTCCGGGATTCACCTCCCTGAGAAGACATTCGAAGCCGGTGGGAGCCCACTGCCAGGGCATGGTGTCATCGTCTGTATAGACAGCACTAAAGAGGAGTCCTTCCAGCGTGGGTTGGACTTCCCATGTGCCCTCCATCTCGTTGGGAGCGCCTTCCACGTGCTCGATGGTGATGTGTCCAGTGATTCCTCCGTTGAAGGTCACAATCTTGTAGGGGTATATGATGCCATTGATAGCCACACCGTTCCATTCCCAATGGATCTGTTTCTCAAACTCACTCTCCTCCTCACTTATGTATTCGCCGATGAGTTGGTTGGTCCATCGCGCCTTGTTCAGTTTCTCTGCGTCCCATTCCGACTCTTTCGACATTACGGTTTTCAGGCGGTTTTCGCTGTCGTAGAAGCAGATGACGTCCCATCCTTCCGCTTTCTGATGACGCACAGTGGTGCCGACTTCGTGCACGTTCAGATGGTCGGGATTGCCGTTGGCTACGGTGTAAACCTCTGTGCCAGGGCTCTCTTCGTGGCTGTAGCGCAGGATGAATTCAAGTTCTTCGCCCTCGTTCATGGCGCTCATCTTCACATTCTTGTTGCCGATGTCTTCGGCAGAGTAGGTGATGTTGCCGTCATACCAATGGCCACGGTTGTCTATTTGTGCCATGGCGATGATACTGCCGCAGAGCAGAAGTAGTGAAATCGCTGTTTTTTTCATAGTCTATTCCTTGTTTAAAAGTTTCTTATTCGGCTGATGGTTGCTTAGCACCGCAGGCTGTAATCTGCACGGCGGGGATGGCTATCGCCAGTAAAAGTGCCCGTACGCGCCGGTAAGGGCGTACAGGCATAGTGTCAAGATTGTTGCAATAGATTTGCGCATCGCTTACTTCATTTTCATCAAGTTGTTTTTGTCGGAATTTTTATTTGATGGTGATGGAGTTGAATATGTGTTTAGCCACATCGCCACCCAGTTTGTCGGCTTTGTCTGCATCATAGTCAATCGTCACAACGACGTACTTCTTGTCTTTGAACAAATTCTTTGTCATCGTGATATGTCCGTCCTCCTCACTCTTGCGGGTGAATGTGTAATAAGTATCTCCGCATTCCTTTTCCGTCACGTTGTTGAGGTCTTCAATGTCCGACTCAAAGCGGCTTTTCACTCTCTCTGGGGTAAACGCCTCGTCGTAGCTGTCGTTATATGCTCCGATGTCAATGCGGTTGATGTCCAGCATGTCGTCCGGATTGCTCAAATAGATGGTTCCGTTGCCGTCTCCCATCTCGGGGTCGTGACGTGTCATCCAGTCGGGCACGTCAACAGAATAGCCAAACTTGTCGTTGGTGTACGTTGTGAAACCTTCGGCAGCTTGTTCTGCCTGCCCTTCATTAGCGGTGGATGTTGCATTCTTGTTTCCACACGATGCTACGAACAGTCCTGCCGCTACGATAGCGATACTGGATAATACTTTTTTCATAATGCTTTTTGTGTTAAGAGATTAATACATTATTTATTATTATAGGTTGGTTTTTCATCTTTTGACCTATGGGTTTCTCCATGCGAGGTTCGTTGTTTTGTCATTGTTTGGCACAAAACAACTCGCTCTTCGTCCAGTTCAGCAAATATTTCCCATGATGGTAGGTCTTATATGTGAACTCTACAAAGATAAAGATAATTTTCGGAAAAAACAAATAATTCAGCTTTTTCCGTTCCGTTTAGTGATATTTTCCACTGTTTCCGGTGGCGGTGTTATTCCTTGTTCGCTTTTTTTCGCTCGTTGTGGTCGAGGATAATCTTGCGCATGCGGATGGCTTTCGGCGTACATTCCACATACTCGTCGGCACGGATGTATTCCAGTGTTTCCTCCAGTGAGAGTTCTGTCTTCGGAATGATGCGTGCTTTCTCGTCGGAACCGGAAGCGCGGACGTTGGTGAGCTGCTTCGCCTTGGTCACGTTGATGACGAGGTCTTTCTCGTGGATATGTTCACCGACCACTTCGCCGGCATACACATCCTCGCCCGGGTCGATGAAGAATTTTCCGCGGTCCTGCAGCTTGTCAATGGAATAGGCGTAGGCAGTTCCCGATTCCATGGCAATCATCGAGCCGTTCACGCGGCGCTCGATGTCGCCTTTATAAGGCTGATATTCCTTGAATCGGTGTGCCATGATGGCTTCTCCCTGCGATGCCGTCAGCACGTTGGTGCGCAGTCCGATGATGCCGCGCGAGGGCATGTCGAACTCAATGTTCGTGCGGTCGCCCTGTGTCTCCATGCTGGTCATCTCGCCTTTGCGGCGTGTCACCATGTCAATCATCTTCGAGGCGAACTCTTCCGGCACGTTGATGGTCAGTTCCTCAATAGGTTCGCAGCGCTTGCCGTCAATCTCTTTGTAGATGACTTGCGGCTGTCCTACCTGCAGTTCGTAGCCTTCGCGGCGCATGGTCTCGATGAGTACGGAGAGATGCAGCACACCGCGTCCGCTGACAAGCCATTTGTCGGTGCTGTCTTCGAATGATTCCACGCGCAGGGCGAGGTTTTTCTCGAGTTCTTTTTGCAGCCGGTCGTTGATGTGGCGGCTGGTTACGTATTTTCCTTCTTTTCCGAAGAAAGGCGAGTCGTTGATGGTGAAGAGCATCGACATCGTCGGCTCGTCGATGGCGATGACGGGAAGAGGCTCCGGCTGTTCTGCGTCGCAGATGGTGTCGCCGATTTCGAAGCGCTCCAGACCGATTACCGCGCAGATGTCGCCACAGTCCACCTGCTCTGTGCGCACGTGTCCCATGCCCTCAAACGTATGCAACTCCTTGATGCGGGTCTTCTCCATCGTGCCGTCGCGGTGGGCGATGGTCACCTGCATGCCGTCCTTGAGTGTGCCGCGATGAACGCGTCCGACGGCGATGCGTCCGGTGTATGACGAGTAGTCGAGCGACGTGATGAGCATCTGCGGTGTGCCCTCGAGCTGTTTCGGAGCAGGAATCACCTCCACGATTTTGTCTAAGAGATAGGTGATGTTGTCCGTCGGGGTGTTGTAGTCCTCGCCCATCCATCCGTTCTTGGCGCTGCCATAGACAACGGGGAAGTCCAGCTGGTCTTCCGTCGCATTGAGGGAGAACATCAGGTCGAAGACCATTTCGTAAACCTCTTCGGGGCGGCAGTTGGGCTTGTCCACCTTGTTGACCACGACAATCGGCTTCAGCCCTATCTCCAGAGCCTTTTGCAAGACAAACCGTGTCTGCGGCATCGGACCTTCGAATGCGTCCACCAGCAGCAGGCAGCCGTCAGCCATGTTGAGCACACGCTCCACCTCACCGCCGAAATCGCTGTGTCCCGGGGTGTCGATGATGTTGATTTTCGTGCCTTTATAGTTGATTGAGACATTCTTCGAGAGAATGGTGATGCCTCGCTCACGCTCCAAGTCGTTGTTGTCCAATACCTGGCTGCTGAGATTCTGTCCGTCACGGAACAGGTTGCCAGCCAACATCATCTTGTCCACGAGCGTCGTCTTGCCGTGGTCTACGTGGGCGATAATCGCAATGTTTCTAATGTCCTGCATCTCTTTTTCAATATCGTGTTACGCCTTGCGGGGCTTCTGTCTCCGCTTTTGCGGCTGCAAAATTACGCATTTTATTCTGTATTCTCTTTGATTTTCCGTGCTTTTTTTGAGCGTCAGCCATTTAATATGCCCTCTACAAATCCCCTGATGTGCCCTCTATACCTTACAGATATACGTTTTTTTGCCTCACTGCGTGATGTGAGTCCGATGGATTTTCGTCGTGTCCAGCCGCCCGTTCTCCGTACTCCTGAAATTGTATATTTATGCAATCGCGACCGTTCATAATCCCCGTTCGTAACCTTTTGTTTATCAGAATGTTAGAAATGGCTTTCCAAAAGTGCCACTTTTGCACTCCAAAAGGGGAACTTTTAGGAGCCAAAAGTGCCACTTTCAGGACGCAAAAGTGGCACTTTTGGAAAGCGAAAGTTCAACCGTATATTTATACGCCCTTTTTCGTATGTTTATACAGGGCTGGTTTTACCATCTCAGCCGGATGAATAGGTTTGTTCCTGCGGCTCATCAGCAGGGGAATTCTGCGCAATTCGGAATTCTGAAATAAGTAAAAGTTTTCAGGAAAAAACAAGAGAAAGACCAGCAAAGTGTAATGAAAAATCGCAAATAATACAAAAAATAACATGCGATTAAGTATTATTAACGTTTTGGAGCGGGTAAAACTAAAAAAATGTTTTAACTTTGCACCCGATTCTAAGAGATATACCTCGAGTATCAGCGATAAATGGAAGTGGAGTCTATATAATAAGTAAGGTGTAAAAACGAATAGATTCTATAAGCCGAAGCGGAAAGAGAGTAATGTATTTCTCTTGACAACAAGTTTTTGTGGTAAGTAATTGAATTAATAACTAAATAATTAAATGATGAAGAAAAAAGAGTATGTAAAGCCTGAATCTATGGTAATGCCCGTAGAGTGTGTTTTCATTTGTTCGGTGTCCACCAGTGGTGGTCCTTCCACCCATAACCCCGGTGATGAGGACGATGACGGTCCGAAGGAAGAAGGTGATGGTACTTCAAAGAATTTCATTTTCAGTGACGAGGATGATCATTTTGAATACCAAGACGCGTTATTTGGGAATTTTTAATGGCTAAGTGAGAAAACATAGAAAAGTAATAAAAAGAAACAAATGATAATTATGAAGACAAAGTTTTTGTTCGCAATGTGTGCGATAGCCGCATCGTTCGCACTCATTAGTTGCAGTGATGAGCAGTTGCTCACTGAAGATATAATTGAGCCAGAGGTGCCCTATACGGGACCTGTCACGGTCTTCTCATCGGTGGCTGAAACCCCGCAAAACTCACCTTTCGGACCCAATCGCACCTCTGCGGCGAGAAACGGGAGCAAATTTCCCTTCTATTGGACCAAGAACGACCGCATTTGGGTGAAGAACACAGACAACAAGTTCTATGAGAGCCATACGGTCAGAGTGAACACTGAGAAGGACGAGCCTACAGAAAAGGTGGCTGCCGGATATTTCGATATCCATGGTTCTTTCGATGCAGCAAGCTATGAAGTGTTCTATCTCGGACAAGTGCACAATGTGTCGGAAGGCCCCGAAGATGCCCATCGTACAAAAGAAGAAACGGACGTGTATGTGACCATTGCGAAAGAGCAGGGGCAGATGAAGGTTGAGCACATGGACCATTTCGGTGTGGCTGGTGACTGTGGAAAGGCTACAGCCTATAAGCAGACGGACGGAACATATCAGTTCGTGCTTGACCATAAGGCGTCCTACCTCGCTATCTATCCGAAGAAAGGTGAATACATCGACAATAACGTGACCATCAGCAAATTGGAGATTACGGCAGACGGCACCGACCTTGCAGGTGATTTCCATTTCTCAGACGGCAGCCTCATAGATAAGACAGCGTTAAATAATGGAAAGAAATCGCAGACCATTTATTTCAAGACGGGTACGGGTGAGTATGAATACGGCTTCCCGCTCGAAGCGACGAACGAAAAGGCAAAAGGCATCTACGTGGTCATTCCACCGGGCACACATAAGTTGTCGCTGAAGTTCTATCTCTTTGACGAATATCACCAGAAAAGAGAAGTGGTAAAAGAATATAAAAACTACAATTATGGTGAGAATAAGTTTGTCCGTCTCTCTCCAGTACTCGATGCAGATTTCCCAGATATTCCACTTTACGAGGATGTTTGGTATAAATGGGATGCCGCATCGCCTTATGTCTTTACTGTGTCTAACCAGAATCTAAATGTGGCAGCACCTGATACAGCCTATGTGTCTTGCAGATATATGCCGAATGTAAATGAAGTGTGGTGGTATCTCAAGAATGGTGATGTACGTTGGGATGAAACGACAGAGTATAAGGTTAAGTGTTATGTAAAAGTACAAGAGTATGATGACTATGGTTATCTGGTTTGGAAAAGAAAATTAGTAGAAAAGACGAGAACTGGTGGTATTTGGATTAAACGGAAAGCAGTCATTCTGGATGGAGAAGGTGGCACAACGAAGTGCGGTCATGCCAGCCATCATGGCGACGGTCCCTATTTCTGTGAGAATCATGCTTATTATGGCAAGGCTATCGGTGGCGTGGATGTACCAGGCTGGTACGATTTTAGAATAGATAGAGAGCACGATAACGACTTCAATACAGATCTTGTGCCTAATTATTATGCAGGAAAACCTGCCAATACACAGGATTATTTCTTCC
>Ga0256406_1002217_pt1 | contig 28273 bp, 24 predicted proteins | sample RumenRJG_03DNA_FD_185986 | JGI IMG/M metagenome (GOLD analysis project Ga0256406, IMG submission 185986) | Bovine rumen microbial communities from Lethbridge, Alberta, Canada - RJG_03 | ecosystem: Host-associated > Mammals > Digestive system > Stomach > Rumen | place: Canada: Alberta | collected... | reverse complement strand
AGAAGTTCTTCGAGAACTTCGGGCGCGGCCTCAAGTTCGGCATCTACAGCTCGTATGGCTCCAAGGCCTCCGAGCTCGCCGACCTGCTGCTGTTCTGGTCCGCGAAGAACCAGGGTATGGTGACGCTCAAGGAGTACGTGGACTCGATGGCCGACGGCCAGGACAAGGTCTACTACGCCTCGGGCGAGTCGCGCGAGCTCGTTGAGCAGACGCCCGCGGTCAAGGGCGCGCTGGCGCACGGCTACGACGTGCTCGTCTGCACCGAGGACGTGGACGAGTTCATGTTCCAGTTCATGCGCAGCTACCACGTCGACGCCGTCGGCGGCGACTCCGAGCACAAGGGGAGCGAGGCGCGCGACGTCGAGCTAGCCAACGTCGCGGACGCGAACCTCGACCTTGCGACGGAGGACGAGAAGAAGGAGGCCGAGAGACTCAACGAGGAGAACAAGGACCTCTTCGCGGCGATTAAGGAGTCCTTGGACGACAAGGTGACCGACGTCAAGGTTTCCGCCAGCCTCGACGCGGACACGCCCGCGATGGTCTCGGCCGCCGGTCCCGTCTCGCTCGACATGGAGCGCCGCCTCCAGGGCCAGCCGGGCATGGGCGACGCCCCCAAGGCCGAGCGCGTGCTCATGCTCAACCCCAAGCACCCCGTCTTCGGCAAGCTGCAGGCGGCGAAGGACGACGCCGACAGGCTCAAGCTCTACGGGCACATCCTGTACGACCAGGCGCTTCTCGTCGAGGGGCTGCCGATCGACGACCCCGTCGAGTTCGCGAAGGACGTCACGCAGCTCATGTAGCCACCGGGCGGCGTCCGCCCGTCACGCCCGACGCCGGGAGCCGCCATCCGGCGTGCCCCTAGGTGTCGGGCGGTTCGCGTGGCTAGCGCTCGGGCCAAGTCCGGTCGATGAGGTCGCGTACCGCGAGGAGGTCGGTGCAGACGGCGAAGGCCTTCTCCCTGATCTCTGGCGTAGGGGCGACCTGGTCTGGGACCATGATCGGCACGAAGCCACCTGCATGCGCCGCGGTGATGCCCGCAGGGGCGTCCTCGAGCACGATGGTCTTCTCGGGCTGCACCCCCAACTGGCCTGAGGCAAGCAGGAAGACGTCGGGTGCCGGCTTGGGGTGCTCGAGGTTTTGGCCGCTGACGATTGTTGCGAAGTGCTCGCGCAGGCCGAGCCTCTCGAGCTGGGCGATGATCCTGTCGATTCCGCCGGAGCTGGCGACCGCCGTCGGGATGCCTCTCTTCTCCAGGTAGGCGAGAATCTCGTCGAGCCCCGGCTTCTTGGTGGCCTCCCTGAGGGTGAGCTCGCTGCCGACCTCGTCGAGCCGTCGGAAGATGGCGAGGGCGTCGACGCCATTCCCGAGGTACCGCTCGATTTGCTCGGCAGTGGAGCTTCCGGCCGTACCGCGGCAGGCGTCCGGAAGCCCCTCGGGGACCTCATGGATGCCGAACTCCTCGAGCGTCGGCGCCCAGGCTCTGGTCCAGATTGGTTCGGTGTCGACCATCAGGCCGTCCATGTCGAAGATGACGCCGTCGAGGACGGGTGCAGGTGAGGTCTGGTCAGTGGCTTCGGGCATGGGCTGTTCTCCTTGTGGTCGGTCTCGCGACGAGGCGGGCGGGCGCTGCGGGCTTGGCGGCAGGGGCTTCGGGCACGGCCGCCGGGTGGTGTCGGGGCTTCCTGGCGGGCTATTTCACTTCGCCGGGACGCCCGACGTCCGGTCGCAGCTGGGACGCCCGATCGCGGCTGGGGCGCCCGGTCGCAGCTGGGACGTCCCCCGGAAAGCCCCTCCTCCATCGGGGTGATTCTAGCATTGCCCGCAAGGTGCCTACGATTCGCCGGGCGTCATGAAGCGGGGTCTCTCGGACCGAGGCTCGTGGCACGTCTTCGGAGGCCAACCGGGCAGCGATCCGGCGATACGGTGAGATTCCGATTGCTTCGAACCGCTCAGATCAGGCCAAGACGAACGATATCTCTCCATAGACGAGTGTTGCGGTATGTGGGCCGCCCGATGCGACGCAGACTGTAGTTCGCAACCGGCTGCAGTTGGCAACCGACCCTCTTGGGGCCAGACTATCTTGATGTCTTGTGAGCGGAGTTGTCCTGTTATTGCTGCTCGAAGCCGAAGATGAATGCCCGCAGATGTCGCATGCACTTGTTACGTTGTCGTGATGTCCGCATCGCCGTGATGGCTGCACGCAGTGGCGCTGGCGCCACCGTGATGGCCGCGCCGCAGTGGTGCCAGCCCGTGGAGTCGGGGCGGTGGTCGCCCAGGCAAGCCTAGCTCAGATTCACATCGGCTAGCCGGGCTTCATGGACCGCGCTCGTCTGTCGGCGGCGTGTCATCGCGATGGCGACGGGCGCTCCTGTCGTGACGCTGCAGCAGGGCTGGTACTGCGCCGCCTCGGCTTGCTCGCGCGGGCGTTGGCGTCCCGTAGCGTGCGGCAGCTTGGACTACGGTGATCGCGAAGCGATGCTGGGCGAAGGTCGAGCGAGGTCATCGGGCGGTCATGCGGTATGTCGAAGGCGTCCAGCACCCTCGCCAGTCGGTCCGGGCGAAGGTCTGCGTAGGAGAGGCGCAGCACGCGCCCGCTCGCCGCGAGCCGAGACTCTCGAATGCGTTCGTCTGCCAGCACGTCGACGGAACACCTACCGTGGGTCATCGCAGGATCTGAATACTTTGCCCTGCCGTCGAACTCGCCGTAGACGGTGCCGGTCGGGAGTCTCCATGTGAAGTCGGGCCTGTAGATGTGACCATCGCCCAAGGCACTCATGACGCTTACCTGGAGTTCAGGCAATCGGAATCCTAGCTCGGCCATGACGGCCCTCGCGAGCGACTCGCCCCCGCTCTCGCTCCTGGCGTCGGCCCAAGACATGGTCGAGATGGCATGACGAATCCCACGCAGTCCGCGGCCGGCGCTTCTGACGAGCTCCCGGAACGGCTCCGCAGACATCCTGCTTGCACGCAGCGCGGAGTCTGCTATGACGAGCCCCTCGGCGAAGCTCAGGTGCCTCAAGCAGTCGACGACGGTGCGGGGAAGCGAGGTCACGAGCATGCCGTCGACTCGTACGGTCGGAACTTCTCCGATCGCGTGCCGGACGACCATCCTTGTGCTCCTGCCGTGGCGTGTACGGGGCACGGCTATGTGCACTTGCCCAAGCAAGTGGAAGGACACGGCGAGCCCGTGCACGATTGCGGCGCTGACGCCACAGAACACCCAGTCCGGATGCAGGGCCGCGATGGAGCGAATGAGCATGAGCGCGCGTGCGCGCGGGTTGAGTGCGGTCCACGCCTCGGTCCGGACAAAGAGCCCTCGAGCAGGCGACGTGACGGTGCCGCGCCTCACCATGCGGCGCAGGCGCTGACGCTCGGCGTCACTTTGCGCGCGCAGGCAAGTTCCATACGCAACCGCCTGGTCAAGCCGTATCTCCAGCACATCCCGGCCACCCATGGCTCATCTCCCGTCCGCGCTCCCTCCAGCGATGGAAGGTGGGCAGAAGGGTACAACTGCTGGCGTGGCCGCTGGGTGGCGAAGCGTCGCAATCGGCGAACGGTTGTTCGCGTCACCAGGGGCCGCTTCCCTCGACGCCTCGTCGCTTGCTCCGCACTCCATCTGTTGAGCTTTCGTTCGCCTTCGGGCGACAAGTACGTGCACGAGCGAACGAAACCTCACCTTTCCGCCGCGTGGCACCTCACGCGGCGTCCCGAACGTGATCCGAGCGGCGTACTTGGCCGAGGGCCGCAGTGCTTCCGCCGGCTACTTCGAGGCCTTGCCCTTGCTCTTGGAGTCGTCGAACCCAGGCGTGCGCCGGTCCTCGCCCCAGAAGCAGCATGACAGCATGTCGGGACCGACGTGGCAGCCGATCGTCGGTCCGATGGTGGAGCGGTACACCTTGAGGTCGCCATCTCCCGCCAAGAGGGAGGCCCTCAGGGAGTCGCCGTCACCCGCACAGTCCGCATCGCCGATGGCGACGGCGTTCTCCTCGCAGGTGGGCAAATGGAGCGCCTCGTAGAAGTCGCGCATCTTCCGCATCGCCTTGCGGCGTCCGCGCGCCACCCCCATGACGGCGAGCGAGCCGTCGAGTCTGAAGGTGAGGAGGGGCTTCACGTCCAGCATGCCGCCGACGACCGCGACCGACTTGGGGATGCGGCCTCCACGGTGCAGGGCGTCCAGATTGTCCACCATGAAGATGGTGTGCACGTGGAAGCGCGCGTCCTCGGCCCACGCGACCAGTTCCTCGGCCGTGAGGCCCTCGTCGCGCTTCTGGACGGCACGATGGATGAAGAGGTTCTGGGTGGTCGAGCCGATGAGGCAGTCGACAACGTAGATCGGCGTGGGCAGCGTTCCCCCGTGCTTCTCGCGGACGCGATCGAGCGCGGTGACGGCACCGTTGTACGAACCGGAGATCCCGCTGGACAGGCAGAAGTGAACGGTCGGCACGCCCGTCGCGAGCACTCGCTCGAAGGCCTGCTCGTAAGCAATCTGTGACGGCTGCGACGTCATTGGGCAGGCGCCACCCTTGATGGCCGCGTAGAACTCGTGCGCGCTGCGCGACTGGAAGAGGTCGTCGTAGCCGGAGAGGCCGTCTTCCTTGCCTGCTTCCGTGTAGGTGTAGGGAATCCAGGCGATGCCGGCCTCCTCGACCTCCTCGGCAGAGAAATCGCAGCACGAATCGGTCATGATGTTGCACTTGGTCGCCATTTGGTCTCCTTGGTCGCCGCGCGTCCTGCGGCGCGGCTTGCATGGGCCGAATTCCCTTACGAGAAGTACAGTCTCGCGGACTCATCGAACGTGACCTATGATACCGCATCTCGCCGAGCGACCCTCCACTCAGGTACGGCGCATGGCGGTAAACGCTGCCACCTCGTGCGGCTGCCGCCCCGTGCGGTGCATACCCAACGAATGGTGAGTCTTCGTTCGCGTGCCCCGGCCTAGTTGGGCCCAACACGAACGATTTCTCAACACGTGACATCGTGACGCCCGTGCCGCAAGCCCTGGGCTTCTCGGGAGCCGGGCCCCGGGCCCCGGGCTCCCGAAGTCGCGTCCTCGCCGGGCCACCCTGGCCGGACACCCGTGTTCTAGAGACGCGTCGAGTAGGCGCAAGTCGCTGACCAGTGACTATGTAATCGAACTCGACATGTCGAACGACGAACTCGACATGTCGAGCAACCAACTCGACATGTCGAGCAAGAAAGTCGACAGTTTTGTGAACGGGTATTGCGCCTCATGTTCAACACGTGCAAAATGCTTGCTTGGTTGCAGATTGCCTGCCGCCGAGATTTGCTTGTAATCATGCAGTCAGTATGTTAGGAGTCCGTATCATGCGCAAGACCAAGACCTTCGAGGGCAAGCGTCACGTCTACGACACTGAGAAGAGCGTCGAGCTCGGTCACAAGACCTTTGGCGAGTTCGGCGATCCGGCTGGTTACGAGGAGGCCCTCTACAAGAACCGCTCCGGCTTCTTCTTCCTCACCGGCAAGGGCGGCGCAGAGTCCAAGTACGCCGACGGCGAGGACATCAAGCCGATCACCGCCAAGGAGGCCGCGGCCTGGCAGAAGTAGCGGCGGCACGCTCCCGCCTGCGAAGCGCGTGGCAGTCGTTCGACCCGGCACGTCCATTGCTGGCCGTGCCCAAACAGGATGAGGGCCCGGGGGAGTCGCTCCCCGGGCCCTCATCTGTAAGCCCAGCCTACGGTCGGACGGCCGCTCGGGGCAACCGGGATAATACCCCGGCTCCACTATGATATCCCTCCAGGCGATCAGAACATGTTCCGCGCCGCGAACTCCGCCTCGACGGTTCGAAACATGAGGTCGACGTCCTCGAGGCCGAGATGACGCTCTTTCTCGTCCTTCTTCAGCGTGCCGCGCCTGCGGGCCCAGTTCTCGAGCGTTGCCGGCCGCGAGTCGTGCGGAAGCGTCCGATACTCGGGGTCGATTCTGCGGCAGATGTCGCGCGTGTCGATGGGGATGATTCGGCCCGCCTTCCTACCCTCGGCGTACCCGTCCAGGTTGAGCATGAGCCACGAGTCCTCGAACGCGGCGTTGTGTGCCATGAACGGGAAGGTCTCCAGCGAGCTGAGAATCGCCTTCTGCAGGTCGCGGTTCTCGCGGAAGGGGAGCTTGCCAGCGAGGTCGCCCCACGAGATGTGGTGGACCTCGGACAGCGGCACGCCCTTCTCCTCGTAGATGTCAGGCAGGCCGCAATAGGCGACGTAGCCGCGCTCCGCCTTGCCCTTCGGCGCGAGCTTCACGAACTCCATGCCCACGTTGATGATGTAGCCGCGGTCGGGGTAGCGGTCGGTCGTCTCGAGGTCGATTCCGCAGATCATGCCGGAGACGGGCGCCTCGACGTAGGCGACGTTCAGGTCGCGCGCCTGCGGGCCCGCGCTCCTACGCACCTCCTCGACGGGACGGTGCTGCAGGACGGCGACCGAGCGGATGAGGTCCTCGTCGGAGAGCCGGCGCGCGAGGCTGGTGCCGCTCTCGTTGCGGAGCCGCTCGATGCCGAAGCTGTCGCAGATGGCGCGGTTCCTGTCAGCCAGGTTGCGCACGAGGTCGAAGGAGAAGGGCTCGGAGCCGGCGGGCGCGCTCATCCATGCGTCGGTCAGCAGGGAGATGGCCTCCTCGTTCTTGCGGCGCTCGGCGGTCAGCGCCTCGTCGCCGGAGAGGAAGCCGGGAATCACGAAGGCGCTCGCCTGCTCGATTGCCTGACTCAGATCCATGCTGCGCCTCCAAGAGATAGCGGTAGGGCCGTCCCGCGCGAAGCGGAGCGGCCCTAAAGCGTAGCACGACGGCGCTTGGCGCGCTCGGCGCTGGCGTCGGGCGTCCTCTGCCGTCTCGGGCGGACAAGGACGTGCGCCCCGGGCGCCACCCGCGCCCGGCCCCTAGTCGCCGAAGCTGATGCCGAGCAGCTTTGCCTCCCTCACGAGGTCGCTCTTGGGGTCGACGTACTTGAGCTTGTCCGCGACCTCCTTCAGCGGGACGCGGCACATCTTGTTGTTGACCTTCGCGATCATGTAGCCGAACTTTCCCTCGAGACAGCCACGGGCTGCCTCGACGCCGCACTGCGTCGCGAAGATGCGGTCCTCTGCGTCGGGCCTTCCGCCGCGCTGCGTGTGGCCGGGGATGCCGACGCGCACCTCGCGTCCGGTCTTGGCGATCTGCTCGGCCAGAGCATAGGCGATGGAGGGGTACTTCTCAGCGCGCTTCGCGAGGGCCTTCTTGTACTCCTTCTTGGGCAGCGCGGCCTCCTCCTTGGAGATCGCGCCCTCGGCGACCGCGACGATGGCGAACCTGCCTCCGTCGGCGTTGCGCTTCTCGATCGCCTTGATGACGTTGTCGATGTCGTAGGGGATCTCGGGGATGAGAATGACGTCGGCGCCGCCGGCGATGCCGGCGTAGAGGGGGATCCAGCCGACCTTGTGACCCATGATCTCGACCACGAAGACGCGGCCGTGGGAGCTCGCGGTGGTCTTGATCTCGTCGAGGTAGCGCGTCGCGACGTCGATCGCGCTGGGGAAGCCGAAGGTCACGTCGGTGCCCCAGGTGTCGTTGTCGATGGTCTTGGGCAGCGCGATCACGTTCAGGCCCTCGTCGCTCAGGCGCCTCGCCGTCTTCGTGGAGCCGTTGCCGCCGAGCACGAAGAGGCAGTCGAGCTGCAGCTTGTGGTAGGTCTGCAGCATGGCCGGAACCTTCTCGACGCCGTCTGCGCCGGGCGTGTCCAGCAGCTTGAAGGGCGTGCGGCTCGTCCCCAGGATCGTGCCGCCCTGGGTGAGGACGCCGGAGAAGTCCTGCCAGGTCATGGTGCGGAACCTGCTGTAGATGAGGCCCTGGTACCCGTCCTCGAACCCGTAGATCTCGACCGGCTCCTTAGCGTTGTTGAGGATGGTCTTCACGATGCCGCGCATGGTGGCGTTCAGCGCCTGGCAGTCGCCGCCGCTGGTAAGGAGTCCGATTCTTAGCATGGGAAAGCCCCTCTCGCTGGGTGTGTCTGGCAGGCTTGAGCCGCCATGAGAAAAGTTTCTCACAAAAGGAGTGGCATTCTGCGACCGGCCGAAAATATGCCAGGTCGGGCACATTCGAGCGCTGTCGTGGCGGGCGACGGCTCGGGCGGCGCCGTCCGAGCCGCGCCGTTCCGATCCCCGGCGCTCGCCGACGGGACGCCCGCTCCCTGCCGACTCTCTCGGTTGCGTATCATGTCTTCTGGCGGCGACCGGCCGTCTTTGGGCCGAGGGGCGTGGCGGGTGGCTCCGGCACTTCGGACGCCTTCCCAACGCAGGTGCGTAGGCTGGGGGATGCTGATGGCAGAGGGTCTTACGGGCGGGCGCGCCCCAGGGGAGAAGCCCGTGCGCGCCGGGACCGCGCACGCCGGGACCGCGTGCGACTCGCACTTCTTCGCGGTGTTGTCGCGGATGCGCTACATCGAGCGCTGGTCGCTCATGCGCAGCGCCCGTCCGGAGAACCTCGCGGAGCACTCGCTCGAGGTCGCGGAGATCGCGCACGCGCTCTGCGTCATCGGCAACGTAAGATACGGCCGTGACCTCGACGCCTCGCACGCGGCCCTCCTCGGCATCTACCACGATGCGCCGGAGATCATCACGGGCGACTTGCCGACCCCGGTCAAGTACTTCAGCGGCCGCACCCGCCAGGCGTACGGCGAGGTGGAGGACGCGGCGAAGGAGCAGCTCCTCTCTACGCTTCCCGACGACCTGCGCCCCGTCTACGAGGACGTCCTCGGCACGAGCTGCGAGGACGCCTACCTGCTGCGCCTCGTGAAGGCGGCCGACAAGATCTCTGCGCTCATCAAGTGCGTCGAGGAGGACGCGGGAGGCAACGGCGAGTTCAGGTCGGCCGAGAAGACCATCCGCGAGGTGGTGGACCAGATGGCGGCGGAGCTGCCGGAGGTCCGCGACTTCGTGGCGGAGTTCCTGCCGTCGTACGGCCAGACCCTCGACGAGCTGCTGTAGCGGGCACGGGGCGCCGCGCCGCCCGCAAGGCGCCGGGGCGCCTGCCCATGGCTGGTAGGCGTCGCCGGCCAAGCTGCAATCGACCCAGACGCAATGGGCCACAGGGACCCGGCGTCGGACAACAGAGAAGGAGCGTCATCAAAGACATGGGGACCAGCACGAACAAGAGCGTCGACACGAACGCGGACGACAAGAGCACCTCGCTCGAGCTCATCGACTTCATAAGGCGGAGCCCGAGCATGTTCCACACGGTGCGCACCATCGAGGGCTACCTGGGGGAGGCGGGCTTCACGCGCCTCGCGGAGTCAGACGAGTGGCAGGTCGAGCCCGGCGGCCGCTACTACACGACGAGGAACGGCTCGAGCGTCGTCGCCTGGAAGGTGGGGGAGTCGCTCGACAGCTACCACTTCCAAGTCACGGCCTCGCACTCCGACTCGCCCACCTTCAAGGTGAAGAGCGTGCCCGAGCTCGCAGGCCCGGACGAGTACCTGCGCCTCAACGTAGAGGCGTACGGCGGCATGCTCGACCGGACCTGGTTCGACCGGCCGCTGTCCCTCGCCGGCCGCGTGCTCGTCCGCGACGGCGCCCGCATCGAGAGCCGGCTCTTCTCGCCTGACCGCGACCTCGCGCTCATCCCCAGCGTCGCGATCCACTTCGACCGCGACGCGAACAAGGGCGTGGCGACAAACCGCCAGGTGGACCTCTGCCCGCTCGTCTCCGCGGGCCGGCTCGCGCGGGGCGACTTCCGCCGCCTGGTCTCGGCCGAGCTCGGCATCGACCCCGACCAGCTGCTCGCCTACGACCTCTTCCTTGTCAACCGTCAGCCTGCGAGCGTCTGGGGCTGGCGCGATGAGTTCGTGTCCTCGCCCAAGCTCGACGACCTGCAGTGCGCCTTCAGCTCGCTCAAGGCGTTCCTGGCGGCGGAGAACGACCACGACGTCTCCGTCTTCGCCTGCTTCGACAACGAGGAGGTCGGCTCGCTCACCAAGCAGGGGGCCATGTCGACGCTGCTCAAGGACGTCCTGCGGCGCACGAACGCGGCCCTCGGCCGCACCGAGGAGGACTTCCACCGCGCGCTCGCAGGCTCGTTCCTCGCGAGCTGCGACAACGCGCACGCCGTCCACCCCAACCACCCCGAGAAGACCGACGACGCCAACAAGGCGCACCTCAACGCGGGTCCCGTGGTCAAGGAGGCCGCCAACCAGAAGTACACGACGGACGCGCTGAGCCGCGCCGTCCTTGAGGCGGTCTGCGACGCCGCCGGGGTGCCCCACCAGACGTTCGCCAACCGCAGCGACTCCGCCGGCGGCTCGACGCTGGGCAACCTCAGCAACGTCCAGGTCAGCATGAGGGCGGCCGACCTCGGCCTGCCGCAGCTCGCGATGCACTCGTCGTACGAGACGGCCGGCGTGCGCGACACCGGCTACGCCATCCGCGCGCTCGAGAGGCTCTATCGCACGAATCTGCTCTTCGACGGCCGGGGGGACGTGACGCTCGCCTAGGCTCGGCACCATCGGCAGGTCACGGGAAACGGAGGGAACAGGGCATGGACAAGGACTACGGCATGGACAAGGACATGGGCCCGCGCGGCGACGCGGGCGGCACAGCCGGCGGGGTAGCGTCGCAGAACGGTATGGACGAGAGCGACCGCAGGCTCGTCGAGGCCCTGAAGGCGGGGCTCGCCGAGGGGCGCTTCGAGGTGGGGACCGGCGCGAGCCCGACCGGCGCGCCTGCGGCCGGCCAGGAGGCCGGGACCGACGACGGTGCGAGCGCGGCCGGGGCGGCTGCCGACTCCGACCTCGCGGGCGAGGCGGACTTCCTGCGGGCGCTCAACGCCTACCGGAGCGCACGGCAGTCCGGCGACCGCGAGGCCATGCTCGCCGCGGAGCGCCACCTCCAGGAGGTGACCCGCGCCGAGCTGATGGAGTTCGAGGCCTCCCAGGGCAACTCGTTCCCCGGGGGCTCGGCCGCCCCTCACCCCGACTTCTAGCGGGGAAGAGGAAAGCTGTCGGAAACAATGCGGTTGTCGCTCAGTTATATAGTTGAGCACGCCGCGCTCGTTGAGTGCGCCCCGCCCGCGCCGCACGCGCCGCACGCGTCGCGCGCGGGCGGGGCGCGTGCGGCGCGGGCGGCCTGGCGCGACCGACGCGCGCAGCGCCGGCGCCCGGCCGGGTGCCAGAGGGCGGCAAGGCAGGTGATTTCGGCAAGGGGAGCAGATGGGCGATCAGGAAGACATCCTCACTATGCCTCACGACAGGATCGAGGAGATCCAGCTCGAGGGCATCAAGAAGACCGTGGTTCGTTGCTACGAGAACATCCCGTTCTACAAGAGGTCCTTCGACGAGGCGGGCTTTGACCCCTACTCGGTGCGGGACTTCGACGACCTGCGCAAGGCGCCGTTCGTGACCAAGCAGGACCTGCGCGACGCCTATCCCTACGGCATGCTCGCCGTGCCCATGGGCGACGTGAAGGAGATCCACATGTCGTCGGGCACGACCGGCGTCGCGACGGTGGGCGCCTACACCCAGCACGACCTCGAGGCGTGGAGCGACTGCTTCTCGCGCGGCGTCAGGTACGCCGGCGGCGGCCCCGACGACGTGATGCAGATCTGCTACGGGTACGGCCTGTTCACGGGCGGCCTAGGCGCGCACTACGGCGGCCTCGCCTCCGGGGCGACCGTCATCCCCACCTCCGCGGGCAACACCGAGCGCCAGATCCGCATCCTACGCGAGATGGGCACCACCATCCTTGCTTGCACGCCCAGCTACGCGATGCACATCGCGGACACGGCCATCTCCATGGGGATCGACCCGGCCGAGGAGTTCCACCTCAAGGCGGGCATCCACGGCGCCGAGGCCTTCTCGGACAACTTCCGCGCGGAGCTCGAGCGCAAGCTCGACTACAAGGTGCTCGACGTCTACGGCCTGACCGAGACGATGGGGCCCGGCGTCGCCGTCGAGTGCCTCGAGCAGGACGGGCTGCACGTCGCCGAGGACCACTTCTTCTGCGAGATCATCGACCCCGCGACCGGCGAGGTGCTCCCCGACGGCGAGTGGGGGGAGCTCGTGATCACCACCCTCGACCGCGAGGCGTCCCCGGTCGTGCGCTACCGCACGCGCGACATCACCCGCATCCTGCCCGGCGCGTGCGCCTGCGGCCGGACCCACCGTCGCATCGACCGCCTGCACGGCCGCACGGACGACATGCTCATCATCCGCGGCGTCAACGTCTTCCCGAGCCAGATCGAGAACGTCATGGAGACCTTCGACGAGGTCTCGAGCTGGTACCAGATCGAGCTCACCACGAAGAACTACCTCGACGTCGTCACGCTGAAGGCAGAGGTCACCCCGGACTTCGACTTCGACTCCACGGGCGCCATCGACCAGCTCCAGAGGCAGATTCAGGGCGCGCTCAAGACGGCGCTCTCCGTGGGTGTTAAGGTGAGGCTGGTCGAGCCGATGTCGATCCCGAGGAGCACCGGCAAGGCCAAGCGCATCGTCGACCGCAGGGGGGAGAACCTCTAATGATTGACCAGCTCACCGTCCTTCTCGAGAACTCGGAGGGCCGCCTCGCCAAGCTGGCGCGCTCCATCGCGGAGGCCGGCATCAACATGCAGGCACTCACCATCGCCGACACGGCGGACTACGGCGTGGTGCGCATCATCTGCTCGGACGCTCTGGGGGCCAAGCGGGCGCTCGAGGCGGAGGGCTACAGCGCCATGGTCACCAAGGTCTCGGCGATCCAGATCCCCAACCGCCCCGGCGGCCTCGCCGACCTGCTCGAGGTCCTCGACGACCTCGACATCCCGGTCGAGTACGGCTACTGCTTCAGCGCGAAGGACGACCTCGCCGTGGACGTTCTCAAGATCAAGCTCCCGGCGGAGGCGAGCAAGGCGACGTTCGCGCTGGAGGGCGCAGGCTTCAAGGTGCTCCGCCAGGAGGATCTCGCCTAGGGCTTGCCAGCCGCTCGCCACGTGCCGAGAAGAGCCTCGACGCCAGGGGCGCCTGCGAGAGCGGGCGCCCTTTTTCAGCAACATGTACACCATCTACCAGTCATTTCTGCCGTTCGGGGACAGCCTTGCCGTCCGCTTTCGCGGCACCACTAATCTGGACTCGTTGGCCGCGGGCGTCTAAGGGGAGAACAGAACCGCGCACCGTGGTCCAGACGAAGGGATGTGGTACGTATGCAGATCGATGCAAGGGACCTCTTCAACCCCAAGCCGGTCGTCATGGCGCTGACGGCCCTCTCGGAGCTCAAGGACGGGGAGACGCTGGCGCTCCTCGTCAACGACGGCAAGGCCGTCGAGAGCCTGGTCCGTCTCGCTGACGAGCAGAAGTGCAAGTTCATCCGCGAGGACGAGGGCGACTACACGGTCGTCACGCTCGTCCCGTCCCACCGCATCAAGACCAATCACCCGGTCGAGAAGGCCGTCTCCTACATGGACTTCGGCTCCGCTGACGCCCCGATCCTGGTGTTCGGGTCCGAGGCCATCGGCCGTGGGGACAAGAGCCTCGGCCACATCCTCATGCGCGAGATCATCTTCGACCTCGCTCACCAGGAGGTCGTCCCCAAGGCGCTCGTCTTCATCAACAGCGGCGTCAAGCTGACGATCAAGGGCTCCGCGGTCATCGAAGACCTGCAGATTCTCGAGAAGCTCGGCGCGGAGATCCTGTCAGACACCGTGAGCCTCGACCGCTACGGCGCCACCGACGAGCTCCTGGTCGGCGAGCCCATCGACCCGTACAACCTGGCACGCATCCTGACCGGCCAGCCGGGGGTCGTCTCCCTCTAGCGGGAGCCTCCCAGCGGCCCCGCAGGAGGACCCGCACGGGTTCACGAGCGGAGAAGGACCGGCGGACATCGAGAGCGAAGGGGGAGGGCGCCTAAGGGCACCCTCCCCCTCTTCGTGCACCGACCCTACGAGAGGACCTCCTGCCAGGAGTCCCCGTAGGCCTTGCGCAGCGCGAGGATCGCCTCGGCGAACACGTACACGTGCGGCTTGGACATGCGGACGATCTCGTCGCCCCGGAAGGCCACGAGGCGGTACTGGGGCACGGGCCTCCAGAGGGTGGCCTCTTCGGGGGCGCCGAGGGGTGTGGTCGCGACCACCGTCGTCCCGGACTCGGGGACGCTGCGGTAGCGCAGGGTGACGATGTCGGTGTTCGTGTGGACGTAGGTGTAGGTGCCGTCGCTGAGGATTACGTTGAGCCTGTTCAGGTTGCTGTACTGCGCGATGGCGCTCGCGAGGGCGTCGAAGCGCCCGGCGAAGTCGAGCCTGCCCCCGCGGCGCAGCGTCGCCTCGTCCAGGCAGTCCATGAAGAAGAGCATGGCGCGCTCGCTGTCGGTCTTGCCACGCTCGACGCCCTCGTAGCCGTAGGTGAGCTGCTCGTTGAAGACGATGCCGTTGTGCGCCATCGCCCACTCGGTGCCCGAGATGTCGCTCGCGAGGAAGGGGTGGCAGTTCTCGACCAGCCTTCCGCCGCCGGTGGAGCGGCGGATGTGCGCTATCAGGTGGCGGGTGCGGACGGGCTCGTCCAGCAGGCGGGGGAGAAGCTCCGAGGCGTACGCCGCGACGGGCTCGCGATGGAGCTCGACGGGGCCCGTGAGTTCGACGGGGCCTGTGCCCGGCCCGGCGGAAGGCGAGATCCGGCCCGTTCCGTCGGCCTCGACGCGGCTCGCGATGCCCCAGCCGTCGGGGTGTCGCGTGCTATGGGAGAAGAACTCCCTGAGGTAGCCGTTCGCCACGAACGGATCGCGTGAGTTTATCGCAAACAGCTCGCACATGTCTTCCCCCGGCCTGCCCCTGGATGCGTCCCGAAGGCGCGCGGCCCCCTGAGTAGGGCCTGCTCCCCGCCTTGCCGTCGCCTGTCGTGCGTCTTACCGAATACAGTAGACCAGCGGCCCCGCCTCCGTCGCGCAAGGCTGCCGCGAGGGGAGAGATGAGGAGAACTTGCGACGACCCCTCAAAATGTTGACATATCAACATATCTGGAAAACACTTATGTGGTGCCGGGCCCGGGACCGGCGCGGCATGGCAGCCACGGCAACGGAGGCGCGATGGACGCTCGGTTCGAGGACTTCGTGGGCATGGTCTACTCGCTCAACAAGGAGATCCAGAGGATTAAGTCGGAGAAGATGGCGGAGTTCGGCCTCAGGGGCACGGACACCATGGTCATCTACTACCTGGCGGAGAACCCCGACGGGGAGACCCGGGCGGACCTGGCACGACTGACGCGCCTGGACCGTGCGGCGATCACGCGGATCGTCGGCAAGCTGAAGGCCGACGGCCTCGTGACGGAGGCGTCCGGCGACAACTCCGTCAACTACCGCCGCCGCGTGCGCCTGACCGAGGGCGGCAGGCGCGCCGCCCGCGAGATGGAGGAGGTCATCCAGTCGGTCGTCGACGAGGCCTCGCCCGACGTGGGAGAGGGGGAGCGCGCCCGCATGTACGGGACGCTCGAGAAGATCCTGGACGCCCTCGAGCGCGTCTAGAGCGAATCTGTCGTCCGGCACGGAGGGCCTTCGCCTAGCGCCGGGGGCGCCGTGCCGGCCCGCGCCTGAACGCCAGGCTCGGGCGGCGGGGGCCTTCGAGGGGCAAGAAGAAAAGACAAGGGAGCCATCAGGATGTACTCGCGCGGCGAGCGCGAGAAGGGGGAGCTTATGCCTACGCGCATCATCACCGACTCTGGTTCGGACATCGTCGGCTTCGACCATCCGGGCCTCACGGTCCTGCCGCTGACGGTCATGTTCGGCGACAGGCTTTACCAGGACGGCGTGGACCTCTCGCACGAGAAGTTCTACGAGCTCCTCGTGGAGTCCGACAAGCTGCCGAGCACGGGCGCCCCTGCGCCCGGCGCGTTCGCCGAGGCGTACGACGCCGCCCGGGCGGCCGGCGAGGAGGTTGTGGTGGTCACGCTCTCCTCCAAGCTCTCGGGAACCTACCAGAGCGCCTGCGTCGCCGCGGAGGGCAGGGACGACGTCCAGGTCGTGGACTCGCTCAGCGCCTCCCTGGGCGAGCAGATCCTCGTGCACCTCGGCCTGACCATGGCCGAGAGGGGCGAGGGGGCCGCGAGCATCGCGGAGGGGTTGCGTGCCGCGAGGGGGCGGGTCCGCCTCATCGGCCTGCTCGACACCCTCGAGTACCTCAGGCGGGGTGGCAGGATCCCGGCGGCCGCTGCCGCGCTCGGCGCCGTCCTCTCCGTCAAGCCGGTCGTCACGGCCGAGGACGGCGAGATAGCGCTGCTGGGGAAGGCGCGCGGCTCCAGGAACGGCCGCAACATCCTGAACGAGACGGTCAGGCGCGACGGGGGCATCGACTACGCGATGCCCTTCTCGCTCGGCTACTCCGGCCTCTCGGACAGCCTCCTGCAGAAGTACGTCGAGGACTCCCGCGGCCTCTGGGAGGGGATGGTGGACGGGTTGCCCATCTGCACCCTCGGGGCCACGATCGGCACGTACGCGGGCCCCGGCTCCATCGTCCTGGCGTACTTCAGGGCGGGCGGCGCCCAGCAGTGACGACGGTTCGGCACGTCCCCTGGTCAGGTTCCGTTCGGGACCTGGCCAGGCACGTGCCGAGCCCTAGCTGGGGCCTGGTCGAGCCCCGTCCGGTCCTTGGCAGGTCGCCGGCACGCTTCTTCACCAGAACCGCGCTGGAATGTCTATGAAATGAGACCTCCCGCGCTTGGGCGAGTGTCCCTGTGGTTACATTTAAGGTTATGTGAGGACGCGCGCGCGGTTTCCCAGCCATTCCTCCGCTTGGACGGCGCCCCGGAGAGGGCGCCTCACGGCGAGTGCGTCTGTACGCGTTGCAAGAAGGGGGCGGATGGTGACCGACGAGCACAGGCCCGGCGGGTCCGGTGACAAGGACGCGCGGGAGGCCACCAGGAAGGGAGCCGCCGCGGGGGCGAAGACCCCTGCCAAGTCGGCCCCGCACCCTTACACGACCGCGCAGCGGAGGCCCGCCGCGAAGGGCGGCACCAAGGTGCGCGTGAGCGTGGCCGCCGGCTCGGGCCTCGCGGACGAGTCGCAGGAGCAGAAGAAGCGCTTGGGTACCGCCCGGAGGAGCGCCTTCTTCCTCCTCCTCGTCGCCGTCGCGTACGTGCTGTACCTGATTCTCTCGGGGCAGATGGACGTCTTCCTTGCATCCCTCGCAGAGGTGGATCCCTACTGGGTCTTCGCGGGCATGCTCGCCTACGTCGTCTACTTCATCCTCGGCGTCTCCGCCTACGTCCTCGCGCTCGCGAAGGACACCAAGTCGCCGTTGGGGATTCGCGACCTCATGAGCGTCGAGGCCACGGGCATGTTCTTCTCCAACCTCACCCCTAACGGTGCCGGTGGCGCCCCGGCGCAGATCTACCGCATCACCCGTGCGGGGCTCTCCCTCGGTCGCGCGGGAGCGGTGCAGTACACGCGCTTCGTCATCTACGAGGCGGCGGAGGGCATCTTCGCTGCGATCATGCTGATATTCCGCCTCGACTACTTCTTCGACACCTATGGCGACGTCTTCCTCATCGGCATCCTGATCTTCGGGTTCAAGATCCTCCAGGTGGCGGCCTTCGTGGTCGTGTGCCTCTTCCCGGGCGTGGTGAAGCGGGTCGGCAGATTCGTGCTCAGGCAGGTGAACAAGACCGGGCGCGTGAAGCGCTACGACTATTGGAACAACCTGATTGAGTCCCAGGTCGACGAGTTCGCGACCGGCTTCAGGTCCGCGGCGCGGAACGTGACGGAGATGCTGGCGACCCTGCTCGTCACGCTGTTGCAGCTCGGATGCCTCTACTCGCTCCCGTGGTTCACCCTGCAGGCGTTCGGCAAGCAGGCGGACATCCTCACGTGCGTCGCCTGTGGCTCCATGCTCGAGCTCCTCACCTCCGCGATCCCGCTGCCGGGTGGCACGGGCGGCGCCGAGGGCGGCTTCGCCCTGCTGTTCGGCTACATGTTCGGCGATGCCCGCTCCGCTGGCTACGTCGTGTGGCGCGCCATCGAGTACATCCTCCCCGTGCTCTTCTCCATACCCCTCATGGGTCTCAAGACCAAGAGCGGCAAGTCGGTCTACAAGCGCCTGAGCGCGCTCGGCCTCGTCGAAGGCCAGAAGTCCTCCGGCCGCGTGCGCTCCGGCGCGAGCGTCGACCTCAAGAGGCTGAGGGACAAGGACTCCCGCTAGCGGCTGGCGCCGCCGGCCCGCCACTTGGGCCGGGGCTTGGGACGTCCCATGCACGGCGGCTTGCCCCGGACGTCTTCCGTCCGGGCGCCGGGCGGCCGGCAAAGTGCGTTCGCGACGGAAAAGTGCGTCTTGCCTCACATGCGGTGGGTAGCTACTCAATCGTACGCTTGCGAGGGGGGGCTGGCCCGTTGCGGTCGGATAGGAGGAAGCCATGGCGTTTGGCCTGAAGGACTGCCGGTATTGCGGCGAGGGGCGGTTCGACCTCGGGGACTACCCGACGAGTGCGAGGATCGACAAGTCGAGGCGCGAGGAGTACGAGCAGCTCACGTCCCAGAACATGCGCCGCGTGCAGGTGCTGCAGGACAAGCTGTACGCGGAGGGCCGCGAGGGGGTGGTCATCCTCCTGCAGGCGATGGACGCCGCAGGCAAGGACTCCACGATCAAGCGCGTCATGAGCGAGGTCAACCCCCAGGGCGTCGAGGTGCACACCTTTAAGCAGCCGTCCGACGAGGAGCTGGGCCACGACTACCTCTGGCGCGCCGTCAGGTGCCTGCCGGTGAGGGGGAAGATAGCCCTCTTCAACCGCTCGTACTACGAGGACGTCCTCGTAGTCAGGGTCCACCAGATGCAGCGGGGGTACAGGATGCCGAGTCGTTGCGTCGACATGGACGACGACGAGTTCTTCGAAAGGCGCCTCAAGAGGATCTCGGAGTTCGAGGAGCACCTCTGGGAGAACGGCTACCGCGTGATGAAGCTCTTCCTGAACGTGAGCCCCGAGGAGCAGAGGCTTCGCTTCCTGGAGAGGATCGACAACCCCTCGAAGAACTGGAAGTTCTCGGAGGCCGACATCACCGAGCGAGCCTTCTGGCCCAAGTACCGAGAGGCCTACGAGGACGCGATCGACAGGACCGCCACCCGCCACAGCCCCTGGTACGTGATTCCGGCGGACCAGAAGTGGTTCGCCCGCTGGCTCGTCTCGGAGGCTGTGGTCGACCTCCTCGAGGAGGTCGACCCCCACTACCCGGAACTGCCCAAGGACCAGCGCGAGAAGCTCGGCCAGTACCGGGAGAGGCTCGAGAGCATGTAGCGCAGCCACAGGGGAAGGAGCTGCCCATATTGTGGAGGGGCCGCGGCAGCTGCTATCCTGAGACGGATGGTCCGTCCCATGCGGTTCGTACTTGGAGGTGCGATGACGGGAGCGACAAGGCATAGCAAGGCTTCTCGAGGAGGCTGCCCTGCCGCTGCGGCCCCTTTGAGGACGCGGGCCTCCGGTGCCGTCAGGGTCTCGCTCGCGGTCTGCGCCTTCGCCGTCATCGCGGGCCTCGCGCTCCCGACGGTCGCCGTCGCGGAGACGTCCCAGGACGTCCGAGACCAGATCTCCCAGGAGCAGTCCCGCCTCGACGAGCTCGCCCGCGACATGCAGGACAACCGAGGTCAGATCGACTCCCTCCAGGGGCAGATCGACGACCTGGCACAGCAGTCGATCGACGTCCAGTCCGAGATCATCGAGGACCGTTCGCGCCTGAACGAGCTCATCTCCGCCTCCTACAAGGGTGGCCTCACGCCGAGTCTCCTCTCCCTCGTGATGTCGAGCAGCAGCATCGAGGACATGGTGTCTCGCATCCACTACGCCCAGAAGGTCAACGAGTACCAGGCGGACGCCATCAAGCGTCTGAACGATGACAAGGCGACCCTCAGCGACCAGATGGCGCAGATCAGCGCTGCCAAGGACGAGCAGCAGTCCACCCTGGACGAGCTTTCGAGCCAGAGCGCGGAGGTCCAGTCGACAATATCCAGTCTTGAGGCCAAGGCCTCCCAGCTCGAGGAGGACGAGCGAACCGCAGCCCTCGCCGCCGCGGAGCAGGCCAGGGCCGCTGCGGAGGCTGCTGCGACCAACAGTAACGGCCCGGCAGCCTCGTCGCAGGGCGTGACGAACGACGAGGAGGCCTCGGCGGCAAAGGCCGGCGAGATCAAGGACCTCTCCACGACGAGCTCCGCATCTGCGGACGAGGCCGCCCAGAGCTCCTCCGGGGGCTCCGGTTCCACGTCCTCCGGATCCGGCTCGGGCTCGCAGGCCTCCAAGCCGTCCGGCGCCCAGAGCTCCTCCACGCCTTCCGGGTCGTCCTCCGCCTCGTCGAGCAGCTCCGAGAGCGGCTGGATCACCTGCGTCGCCTCTGCCTACAGCATCGCGGACAACGACCCCCCGGGGTCCACGTCGACCGCCTCGGGCATCCCCCTGGATGACTCCAAGCCCTCCGTCGCCCTTCCGATGTCGCAGAACCCCTCGGCGCACTACGGCGACCTCATCGAGATCCGCTACAACGGGATGTCGGTCATCGCCACGGTGACGGACTGCGGCTACATGGGAAACGGCAGTCGCGGCCTCGACCTCTCTACGGCCGTCTACCGCGCCTTCGGGTTCGGCAGTCCCAACTCCTGGGGGCTCCGCACGGTGTCCTACCGCTACCTCTAGCGGCTTCCGACATCCGTCCAGGCCGCCTTGCGGGCGCTTGCGGCCTTGAGGCCACCCCCGTCCTCCCTTGCGTCGCGCGTCCGCGGGCCCTCTCGAGGATGCGGGGCGTCCCATGCATGCGTCCACGCCGTCCGGGCGCGCGTACCAAGACTCACTTCGTTTGGAGAGCCCATGCTCAAGATCAGGCACGCCATCCTTCACTCCTTCGACTTCGAGACGGGCGAGAAGTACTTCTCTGAGAGGGAGCTCGACCTCGACGAGAAGACCACGAGGTCGTACGTGCAACGTACGATGCACAAGTGCCTCACCAGCGCCGACAACAAGCACGGCGAGTTCTCCGAGGGGAGTGCGTTCGCAGAGGAGCTTGGGCTCTACCTCCGTGGGGAGAACGGGTTCGAGGCGCTGAGCATGTCCATAGCGCAGTGGTTCTGGGAGGAGCTCCGCCGGAGCGATGACCTGACGAACGCGGACCTCCTCGTCACCGACTTCGACGAACCGCCCTCGGCCCCAGGCGCGGGCGCGGGGGAGCAGGAGGCGGCGGCTGCGTTCGACGCGGAGCCCAAGCGCTACTTTGCCCTCGCGATTCTCCCCAGGAGGCAGAGCTTCCTCCACACCGTGGATGACGTGGACGGACACGTCTCGAACGAGCTGGTGAGGACGGACGCCACCCTTCCTACGCCCACCCAGAAGATCGACACCTACGCCGTGATCGACGTGGCGTCCATGTCCATCGACTTCCACGACAAGGCGAGGACGATCGGTGGGACCGAGAGCTTCGTGATTCCCGACGGGCTCCTGCAGTGCTCCACGCAGGCGTCCAGTCGTGAGGCGATCGAGACCGTCACGAGGATCGTCGAAGACGTGGCGGAGGAGTACGGCCTGAACACCGCGGAGACGGTTTCGCGTGCCAAGGCGTTGGTGGCCCAGCGCGTGGAGAAGGACGAGTCCTTCGAGCCCGAGGAGGTCGGTCGCGAGGTCTTCGAGGAGCAGCCCCAAGTGCGCGAGAGGTACGAGGAGCGCTACGAGCAGACAGCGCGTGAGGAGAGCATCCCCGACGAGGTGCCCGTCAAGCGTGGCGTGGCGAACCGCATGGCCAAGAGCCACCGCATCCGGACGGACACTGGCATCGACATCACCTTCCCCTCCGAGTACAGCTCGAACCCCACCTACATCGCCTTCAGGAACGACGATGACGGGCACATCGAGATCGTGATCAGGAACATCGCCAAGATCGAGAATCGCTGAGACGCGCGCGACGCATCCTCTAAGCCCGTAAGAGTCCGGAGGTCCCGCGAGATTCCCCTCGGGAGACCTCGGCTCGCGCGTCCGACGGTAGCACCTGTGACGAGAATGTGGAGAAGTCATCGTGTCTCCCTTCTATAGAACAGATGTACGTCTGTGGTATGTATTGTATAGAGCACAATCTCTTTAACGTCAATAGGGAAAATCCAATTCTGAAGGAGGCAAATCAAAGAGGGCGTATTACGAGGTAAAGGCGGGAAGGTGATGAAATGCATTGCGATGGACCCCTGCTGGCAGCATGCGTCAGCGTTATTCTGTTTTGCATTGGAACATGTTTTTCTGCAATATTATGCACTAATGCGAAAAGATATGCTGCAGGTAAGTATCCCCGGTCGGAAGATGCGAACGAGAAGGGGAATGTGCATGAGGCTACGGGCGCCCAAGGATGCTCGGGCGTCCTAGGGCTCCCGTCCCGTCAGGCGACCGCCACCTTCCCATTCATGGGCCTCCTTCTCCCGCTTCTGGTCGCGCGCCTCGGTCCCAGCCTTGCGTGCGTGCAGGTGGCCCTGCTCGCGTTCGTCCTGTACTGGGCGTCTGTGGTGGACGTGCTGGTACGGAGGATTCCCGACCTTGCCATCATGGCGGCGTTGGCCATCTGGGTGGCAGGACTCGTCATCTCGTGGCCCTTGGGGCGCCCCTTGGGTTGGGAGCTCCCGCGCGCTGTCGTTGGCTCCTTCGGTATCGTCGTCCCCGCCCTTCTAGCCTCCCTGTTTGTGAGCCGGGCGAGCGGGAGGCCGGGGCTCGGCGGGGGAGACCTCAAGCTCTTCCTCGTGGTGGGTCTCTACTTTGGGCTGCACTGGGGTGCGGCCGTCGTAGTCACCTCGTGTCTCCTCGGGCTCCTACAGGAGATGCTGCGTGTTGTGTGGGAGCGCTCGCGGGCGAGCGGCGCCGCAGGACATGGCTCCGGCCGGTCGCCCTGGGAGCCTGGGACCTTCCCACTCTGCCCGGCCGTGTCGTGCGCCACGGTCATCGTGGCACTCGTCGGGGGTGCCGAGGTCCTCTCTTGAGCGTTCCGAGGACGCTCGGAGCGCGGACGCGGGGCCGAGGGCTCCCTTCGCGCGCATAGAGCCTGCGAGATGGCGGGAAGGGTGCAGTGCCGGTAGAGGTTCCCACCATCCTGCTGCCGAGGCAAGCCGGACGGTCCGCACCATCCGCTCGAGGCGCGTTTGCCCGGACAGGCGTCTTCGTGGTAGGGTACGGTATATTTGCATGCATGGTGATAGACTGCCGTACCCTAAACGAAGCACAAACACACTAACTTGGAGGCCAGGATCAACATGGATCAGAACAAGCCGGGTGATGTCCCCAAGCGCCGCACGATGAGTCGTCGTTCCCTCCTGAGGCTCGCCGCTGGCGCTGGCACCCTCGCCGCCGTCTCCTCCCATCCCGTCTTCGCCCTGGCTGACACCCAGAGCGACCTCGATGCGGCGGAGCGGCAGTACGCAGAGGTCCAGAAGCAGCTCGAGCAGATCGGTACGGACTATGCTGCCATCTCGCAAAAGCAGTCCGAGACCCTCGACGAGATCTACGACGTCCAGAGGCAGATAGATGACGTCACTCAGCAGATCTCCGACAAGGAAGCAAGCCTGAAGGAGAAGAGGGAACGGCTCGCCAGCAATGTCTCCTCCAACTACAAGGACGGCAACACGGGCGTTGTCGACATGCTCCTCGGCGCGAAGTCCATCGACGAGCTGGTTTCTAACGTCTACTACTTCGACCGCATCTCGAAGGAGTCCAGGGAGCTCATCGACTCCATCAACGAGGAGAAGCGGGCGCTCGACCAGAACAAGGCGGACCTCGAGGCCTACCAGGAGAACCTCCAGGTCGTCCAGGCCCAGCAGGCCGAGCAGCTTCAGGAGATGCAGGGCAAGCAGGCCGAGGCGCAGCAGGTCCTGACCTCCCTCGACGCTCAGGTGAAGCAGCTGATGGAGCAGAGGGACGCGGAGATTCTCGCGGCCCAGGAGGAGGAGAGGCGTCAGGCGGAGGCCAAGGCTGCCGCCGACGCGGCCGCTGCCGCATCGGCGGCCCAGGGGAGCCAGGGCTCCGACTCCCCGAACGCGAGCGAACCCAGCGCGGGTTCGGGTTCGACTACGGCCCCGTCCGCGGGTTCGTCTGCGGGAACTTCCTCGGGCGGTTCGACCGGTGGGACGGGCGGCGCTGGCACGGGCTCTGCGGCTGCCATCGTCTCCGCCTGCCACAGCACCCCGTCGCCCGGCGCAGGCCTGTGCGCGATGTGGGTCTCGCAGGTCTTCAGCAACGCGGGTTACGGCTATGGTAGCGGCAACGCGTGCGACATGTACAACGCGTACTGCTACAGCTCCAGCAGAGCGGACCTCAAGCCGGGCATGATCGTGGCGGTGTCCTCGCACCCCCAGTCGAGCATGGGCCGCATCTACGGCCACATCGGCATCTACGTCGGCAACAACACGATTATGCACAACATCGGCAGCGTCGCCACGTGGAGCATGGACCAGTGGATCAGCTACTACGGGTCCACGGTGACCCCTCGTTGGGGCTGGTTCATGAACATCACGCTCTCGTAGGGTCCACGTGGACTCGCAAGCGATTCGTAGGTGCCGGGCGGCCGCAGCCGAGATGGCTGCGGCCGTCTCTTCTACGGGGCGTCCGGGGGGCAAGGATGGCGGGCCGTGGTCCCGCATGCCGCGGCCGATGGGGAGGTAACGATGGACAAGGTGCTCTACCTGCAGTGCGACTCGGGCATTAGCGGCGACATGGTGGCGGGTGCCCTTGTCGACCTGGGAGTCGACGTGCGCGGGCTGAGGGAGGCACTGGCAAGCCTCGGCGTCGACGGGTTCGACCTCGTGGTGTCCCGTAGGCAAGTGGGGTCGCTCGACGCCTGCGACTTCGACGTCGTCCTCGACGAGGACCACGACGGGCACGACCACGACATGGCGTACCTCTACGGTGACCTGGACGGCGAGTCGACGCCCCACGAGCGGCCCTGCGCCCATCACCACGACCACGACGGCGGCCACGAGCGCGCCAGCGGCCACGACCATCATCACGAGCATCGCAACCTCGGGGACGTGCTCCGCATCATAGGCTCCGCGGGCCTCAGCGAGCGTGCGGCGGGCATCGCTCGGCGTATCTTCCGCATCGTCGCCGAGGCGGAGGCGGAGGCGCATGGCGTCCCCGTCTCCGAGGTGCACTTCCACGAGGTAGGGGCGGTTGACTCGATCGTTGACGTGGTCGCGGTCGCCTACTGCCTCGACGCGCTCGACGTCACCGACGCCTACGTCTCGCCGCTCATGGAGGGGACGGGCCGCGTCCGCTCCGCCCACGGGGTCCTTTCCGTCCCCGTCCCCGCGGTCGCCAGTATCGTGCGGAGCCATGGGCTCGTCATCTCGCAGAGCGGTCGGCAGGGCGAGTTCGTGACCCCTACGGGTGCCGCGATTGCCGCGGCGATACGGACGATGGAGGAGCCGCCGGGCCGCTACAGGATCCTCGCCTGCGGCCTGGGGTCGGGCAAGCGTGCCTACGACCCCCCGAGCACCGTCCGTGCGCTGCTCGTCGAGCCTCTGCCGGAGGAGGTGCGGGGCCTGGGGTCGGCGCCGATGGCAGAGCAGGGGCCTTCGGCGGATGCCGAGCGCTGCGCGCGGGCGGGCGCGGGCGCAGAGGCCGGCCTCTGGAAGCTCGAGTGCGAGATGGACGACTGCACGGGTGAGGCCCTTGGCCGTGCGCTCGGCCTGCTCATGGACGCTGGCGCGCGCGAGGCGCACTTCATGCCGGTCTTCATGAAGAAGAACCGCCCCGGCTACCAGGTGCAGGTCCTATGCGACGGGTCGCTCGTACCCCGCATGGAGCGAATCCTCTTCGAGGAGACGACGACCATCGGCGTCCGCAGGCACAGGGTGGAGCGCACGGCCCTCGCACGCAGGGAGGTGCGGGTCGCCTGCGAGCTGGGAGAGGCGTCCGTCAAGGTCGTCGAGCTTCCGGACGGCAGCGAGCGCGCCTACCCGGAGCATGACGCGGTGGCTGCGCTCGCTCATGCCGCTCACGTGCCCTACCAGGAGGCGTATCGCGCGGTCCTCTCGGCGGGCGAGAAGGTCGTGCTGCGTTAGGCGCCCGCCGCACGACCTGCGGCGCCGCCCCTCAAGCGGTCCCTCTGGCGGCGCGCCCTGCGCCCTAGGGCTGCACGAGCCTCGAGAGCGACACGCCGGGAGCGATGATCTGCGGGACGGTGCGGACCTGCGACTCGTGCCAGAACAGGATCGCCCAGCAGAACGCCGCGACCGCCGCTATGCAGACGATCGCATATATGACCGTCGCCTTGGTGCCGCCCTTCTCTGATCCGTCCGTCTCGGCGCTCTTCCTGGCGGCGCGGTAGGTGAGCGCGACGCCGCACTTGGGGCAGGCGTCGGCGTCCGGATCGATGTTTGCGCCACAAGCGGGGCAGACCATGTCTCCTCCTTAAGTCCCGCGAGCCGGTGTGGCGGGCCCGCAGGCCCACGCGGGCCCGCAGGCCCACGCGGACTTGGCGGCCGTCCGGCTACGCGTCCTCCTTGGCGAAGGCGTTCCTCATCTTGAGGCTCGCGGTGTCGAGCGTCTTGGCGAGAAGGTCGTCCGTCTCCTTCCGCAGCATCGCGCAGATCTCCTCGTTGGCACGGCCCAGCGCGCCGGCCGCCTCCTCGTAGCCGAGCCCCGCCTCGGCGACCTCGCGGTCGACGCGGGCGAGCACGTTGTAGCAGCTCGCCGGTACGCGCTGCTGGTAGCGCTCGACCTCGGCGTTGCACTCGTTGAAGTGCGCGTCCGCCAGCGCGGCGATGATGCGGTTCTCCCAGTAGAAGCTCTCGCTCGTGACGCGGCCCGTCGTGTTGGCGAGGTAGTCGGGTGCGGCGTCGACGTTGGCGTAGAGGGCGACGAGGGCGTTGAAGACGTTGCTGCCGTAGGCGAGCCACTGGATGGCGCGGCAGGCCTCGGGCTCGTAGGGCCTCAGCTGGATGACGGAGAGCTGGCCGTTGCGGTTGATGCCGATGGGGCGGTACTTGCCGCGCTCCAGCGGGCTGCCGTAGTGCGCGTAGGGGTCGAAGGGCGTGCCCTGGTAGTGCAGGGAGAGGGCGTACTTGACGTCCTCGATCGTCACCTTGCGCTCGGGGACGCGGCACCAGGGGATGTCGTCGTCCTCGGGGCGGAAGTCGGCGTCCGGGCCGTCCCAGATGTTGCTGTGCGGGTTGAGGAAGCGCTGGATGGCCCAGGAGCGCGGGGTGTTGTAGACGTGGTCGGAGTCGCTGTGGCTACCGAAGGCGTCGCGCGGGTTGAGCCGGCCGTCGAGCGAGAGGTCGAGGTGGTTCTCCTCCACGAACTCGCGCAGGTCGGGGGAGCACATGAAGCTCTCCTGCGGGCCCAGGGCGTCGTCGAGGTCGAAGGCGTCGATGCCGAGCTGGTTGGGCATGGTGACGTAGGCGTCGTCGGGGACCCTGCGGGCGATCCAGTGGTGCCCGCCGACGGTCTCGAGCCACCAGACCTCGTCGACGTCCGAGAAGGCGATGCCGTTCATCTCGTACGTGCCGTACCGCTCGAGCAGCCCGCCGAGGCGCTCGACGCCCTCGCGCGCGCTCGTGACGTAGGGGAGGACCAGGGTGACCATGTCCTCCTCGCCTATGCCGCCGGGGACCTCCGGCTCGAAGTCCTCGTCGCCGGGCTGGCCGTGGGCGGGGCGCAGCTCCACGAAGGGGTCGGCGCCCAGCACGCGCTCGTTGGTGGTGAGGGTCTCGGTCGCGCTCATCGCCACGTTGAGGGAGTTCACGCCCGCCTCGGCCCAGACGCCCTCGTCGCCGAGCGCGTTGGGGACGGACGTGTAGCGCAGGGGGTCGTCGGGGAGGTCGACCTCGAGGTGGCTCAGGACGCTGCGGTAGTGCCTGGGCTGGTCGGCCGGCTGGACGACCTCCATCCGCTTGGGGCAAAACCCCAGGGAGCCGCTGTCCTCGTTGCGCGCGATGATCGTCGAGCCGTCGTAGCTCGCGTCCTTACCTACCAGGATGGTGGTGCAAGGCATGGGTGCCCTCTTTCGTCGAAACCGCTCTTCTCGTTATCACTGGCTCATGATAGCTGCTTCCGCCACCCCGCGGCCGCCGTCGCTCGTCCCGGCCCGTCGCCGGCGGTGCGAATGTCACGGAAGTGTTGCATAATCGTGAACTCGAGAAGACAATCTGGCCTTGGGCGCTCCCTTCGGGCGCCTGGTGGACAAGACGTGCGGAACGGGTGGTCTCAGGAGATGTCGTTGCCAGCAATCCTCAAGCGGAGCATCGTGAGGGACTCGTTCGTCATCTGCCTCGGGTGCCTCGTCTTCGCCGTGGGGCTCGACTGCTTCGAGCTCAACAACGGGCTGGCGGCCGGCGGGGCGACGGG
>Ga0256406_1002215_pt1 | contig 28298 bp, 27 predicted proteins | sample RumenRJG_03DNA_FD_185986 | JGI IMG/M metagenome (GOLD analysis project Ga0256406, IMG submission 185986) | Bovine rumen microbial communities from Lethbridge, Alberta, Canada - RJG_03 | ecosystem: Host-associated > Mammals > Digestive system > Stomach > Rumen | place: Canada: Alberta | collected... | reverse complement strand
CCCAGATGAGGCGGAGCGGTTTCATCCGCCCATCCGCGGAAAAATCCGCAATTACTTCTACGTATGCTTTGTAAGGACTTATGGTCTGCGTCTCCTGGACATGTTCTGCCACAGGAACTCCACCGGGGCGATCCGAACGTCCGGAATCGTGATGGTAATCATAAACCCCCATGTAATTCACCTGCCTTTCGCCAGCGGTTTTCTGTAATGATGAGAGAAGAGCGCACTCACTCAAAATTTGTGAGCTGACCTCTTAATCCAGCTGGCGCAAATTCTATATGTAACGATTCGTTTCATTTAAGTCCATCATAAAACCGCCTGTCCCAAAGGACAAGCGGTTCTTTCTATCTGAAACGATCATGCGCAAAAAATTGTGCAGCACATTCCCTGACATGCCATTTCTGCAAGAGGTAGTTTTTTCGAAGGTACTCTCGTTTTACGCTTACGTTCGAATAGATGAGGCAATGAATATCTTGATCTTTTTCATTTACGTTCCCCCTCAATCGGTCCGAACCTATCCAATTATGCTGTATGTCTTATCGAATTCGGCTCTCTCAACGAAATTCCAATCACAGTCGGTTACATTGCCTGCGTCATCATAAGAGATCCTGTAAAAAACAATCATTGCATCCTCTGCAGCTACTTCTGTTGTACCCCAAAGCTGTGCGGTATACCTTCGATTTTTAGATGTTTCATCAATGATTAGTCCTTTCTTTTCCAGTAAAAATCTTATCTCCGAACACATCTTTAGCTTTGCATCCCAAGCTTTTAGCGGCTTAGGAAGCTGTTCAAAAGTGTCCCCTTCTATTTGTCTATGATTTTTTTCGAAAAACGCTTGGTCATTCGGGTAAGGGTATCCTTTAGAATCTACCTTAATCCAGTCGCCTGCCATGGCTTTCTCGCCACCACAAGCTCCGTTTACTGCTTCACGTGAATAAATTATATATCTACCATCTTTGAGGTCACAGATTTTACCATCTTTTATCAGCCCCTTTAGCACTGCATTGTCGCTTCCAAGCTGAAAAGCTTTAACAAGTTTTCCTTTATTCTTAATTACTTCGTACATGAATTTCACCTCATAATGATCCCATAAATTTTTTCTGTTTGAGACTTGGATTGCACATTTTAATTACTATCTCACAATAATCACCACACAAAGGTGCTAATCACATTTCTTAATGCGATGCGAGAAATATTCAATTACGTACATAAGACATGATTTTTGCTGTTTCATTCTTTTCATAACTTCTGGCATCTGTTTCTAGTGGCTGATCTTTGTATTCCTGCGCACCATAAACCCACATATTCTTGTAACTCTCCTGGTTATCACGCCAAGACCTTAGTTCATCAAAATACGGTGTTTGAAAGATCGAATTATTCCAATCAACGGACTTCACAATCTGATATTGGAGTGAATGACGAACCTCATGACAAATAGTGCCGATACATTCTTCTTCAGAGGAATGATCAAGATGTTTCGTATTGATAAATATCTCATTGGTTTCATCATCATAGTATCCAAGCGTATAAGCGCCAATCATTCCTGCGTTAATATTTATGGCTGGGATACGAAGCAATCGAGTCTCAAAATTCGTAAGTTCCTGCATAACAGCAACTTTTTCTTGTAATGAGTATTTTTTCCAGTTTTTCTCTTTGAAGCAGCTCCAGAGTTCCTGATTTTTTTGATATATGTCACTATTTGCTTCGATTGTGTCATTGGCTTCTCCACCACCATATTCAGAATACAACTCGAGCAGGTCTTGCTTCGGCTGATAAGTTGGAGCTCTCATACCATGAGATAATATAGAGCCTGGTATCAAGCAAATAGCTGTAATTGCAACGGTACATCTTCTGAAGAATACCTTGTCAAATTTGTGAACTATGTCCGCTGCTCGAGAACTATTTTCTTTGATTTTTAACCTAATAAACAACAACAGTTCCGCAGCGATTATAATTAATCCAACGACCACAAAAACCGGGAAATTTTGCTGTGCAAGGTTGAGCATCATTACAATTTCAATTGGCACCAAATTAAATAACATTTCAAACCATGATCCATCACAGCAGCTCTTTCTGTATGGCGAACAACATAGCCACAGTACGACAATAGCAGCAATCAGATGTCTTGCCCAATTGGTTTCAATAAAAATATTTAATTCCGGAATGGAAAATGATACCGATTCTGTTTGCGCGTAAAATATTAAGAATAAAGGGAATAAGATTGAAATATGGCCAAAACACCAGTCTATTCCATATTTCCCTGCAGAGTTGGCATTAATATACAGTTTATACAAGCATTTCAAAATGTAAGCTTTAAATCCGCTATTTTTGCTTATCGCAGATTCTATCCACTCCTCCGTCTCTCTATCTCTCTCAAGATCTTCATACTCTGATTCAGCAAATAATCGGGTACTTTTTGTTGAATCCGTTTGTTCACTGCTCATAGCTTATGTCTCCTCCCCTTATTAAATATCTACCTGTGTGTGGGCTTCGATTTCATCTTACTTTTCAACTTTCGCCTGCCAGTACTGTATTTCTTTTGAAGACTCGTCAAACTAGTATAATCCGACGAGCGTGTTTTCTATTTTATTCATTCTTGGACAGCACGGAGCCCTGCAGGCGCTCACATTATACATACCATGTGGTTCTTATCAAACTAATTGTATAAAGAAGCGAAAAACGCCAGATGATTATAAACGCAGCCAGACACAGAATGATTACAACAGCGAGCAGCATCTTATTATTAATAGAACATCTTCGAATTCGTTCATCTCTATTGTTGTTTTTTCTCCTCATATTTCTCACAAATTCCCTCAACCCATCTATTTACTTTATCATGTGTGCAGCCAAGAATTAGTAACGTCATACACATAGAATCCATCTTGATCCCAAAATTCCCAGCAAATAATGGTAATATATAGATCGGAATTCCAAACGAATACAGCGTTCCGGCCACCAGACGAATCACTAGAACTGCCCAAGCCATACAAAGCATGACATCTCGCCCATCACGGCGCTTGCCGCGTATCAGGGTTACCCAAGCTGTAAAAACAAAAATAATTGATACAAGAACAAAAAGGATTGCTGCGAGCCATCCACTGTATAAAAGCGCCCTAATGATCGGATTCGTACTTGTTATAATTAAGTCTATAACATATGGGTTTCTCAACAATGCGAAGTTCTTGCCAACAAAAGCAGCTTCTTTCATGATCGTCCAGACAATCGATACATAGCTTCCAGGGCTGTATAAGTCACTCGGGTTTTCTATTCCCAAAAATTCGGCAACTGTCTGACCACTGTGGGTAAGCATCGACAGGAGCAGAACCCAAAACAGAACATAGCCTATAAGCATCACTATCGCGTTTTTCTTTTTATCGATTTGATTCCAAAGATACTCTTTCACAGCCAGGATCAGTGTCAGACAGTTAATAAATTCCAATTTTATGAGCCAGATATTACCGAGCTGCATACATAAGAAGAATCCTAGCAAAGTCAGCATCAGAATTTGAACTGTACCCAATATCACTACTCCAGCCGCGCATCTGCTTTCCGCTATTTTTCGAATAAGAAATGTTGCCCATAGAGGGAACAACACAATCATCAGCACATCGATTACCATGTAAGTACTATCACGGAAAAGATCAATCCATCCACTCCATTTAGCAGATATGAAGGAAAATAGGAAAAAAGCTGCGAGTATAACCACTGCCAGCAATGATTTACGCAGAGCTTGGAATTGTGCATTTGGCTTATCATAATAAATATCCACAAGTCTACGCATGAATTCCAAATCTTCTTCTGTTATTTCTTTATCCTCTGGGTCGTAGAGATCTTCCACAGAGACTTCATTGTTCTCATAAAAGAAATCATTTTTGTCATCGCTAAAAATAATAGTGAGCCCCAAAAGAAATGTGCATACTACTGTCACAATCGATAGCCCTAAAATATCCCAATCAGGCATCACCGCACTAGAGCCAGTTATCCCCGTAAATGTTCTGACCCAGATAAACAGTAACCACGTGGCAATCATGATTGCCATACACCATTTGTTGTCATTCATCAATTTTCTTATCATGCTTTATTTCTCCCCATTCGCTTTCAGTCAAAGTCACTCCTCCCTATACAGCGGAGCTCCTTAACCTAGCCAGTATATTTTCATTTTTACGGATCTTTTCCTTGTAATACTTGTGGATCATTACAAGGTCCTCTAATCCCAGCTCGTACAAAATATTCGGATTATCCAATGACTTTGCCGCCAGTTCAGCTATTCTGTCCATTTTATCGACTTCTTCCAGTCCTGCTACGAGTTCTGCGTTATAGAATTTATTCATTCTTGCCACCTCCATCTCTCTTGTTTGTCTGTAAATAAATTTTGCCACCGTGTGTTTGTTTCGTCTGCCTCAATTATCGATTGAACTGAAAACTGATTTTTGGAAACTGTTTCAGACATATAAGCAAAAGCCTGACTGAATCATCCTTTGAGTCCCATCCGGCCATTATCAACCTTTCTATATCACTCATTTTTGACAGGATGTTTCCGCCCAGTTATTATCTATTTTATCCACAAGTATTTAAGTCCAACACGCCACGCAAAAACGCAGAATGAAGAAGAGAGTATCTGCCAGTTCATCCCTGCATTTATCAATCTCCTTCTGTTGATCCAAACAGCTCATCAAAACGCCGCTCTAACTCCTTCTCCAGATCATATTCCTCCTGTCTGAACCTCCTGTGTGTTTCTGGATTCTGTTCCCCTCGCATCTTTTTCTTTGGTTTAGGTTCATCTGATGATAGTCTGATACTCTTTACAAATTCCGCATGCTTGTTATTCTTCATGGTCACCTCCGTCTTAGTGGTTCTGTCTCTGCAAGGTCACCAATTGCATATTGTTTTGTTTTATAAATATTTCCTCCCATATACTTACACCCTCCTATCGCGCAACCTGTGTTTTTTCTTTCTCGATATGTCTCTCATAGGCTGCAGTCACCTTCTTATACATCTCGTTCTGAAAGATGTTATATCTTCTGGTAAAGATCGGCTTCATGCCGCGGCGGAAGATAATCTCTGACCCAATCGGCATATACAGGACGTCCTCAAGGGGTCTGTTTGCTCTCATGGAAATGTTCTTGCCCGTTTCGAGATCCATAGATCCTAGAAAAACAATTGTGTCAAAGTTGTTAATGATAGTCGTTGCCTTCTCGCTACCATAAAGCGAACTCAGCTGCGACTCAGACTGGATCAAAATAGTGACAGACAGATCTTTCTCTCGAAAAATCGACACATACTGTTCAAACATATTCACCGGGCATCCGGTTGCAAAATCGTCCGCGAGGACATCAACCGGCACAGGAAGCCTGCCATCCACCTGCTCTTCTGCAAACTCAAAAAGATCTTTAAATACCGTTCCATAGAAGGAAGAAATAAAAGAGTTCAGCGAAGAATTTACAGGACTTGTTGTTATGAACAGAACTGTCTTTTCTGTTGCCAGCTTCTCAAAATCCACCATCGCCTTCATGCAGAACATCTCTTTGAGTTCAGGAGTAAAAATGGAATCGATCGTAGTGTTGAGTGCAGAAAAGATGCACGATGCCGTTTTCACAGGCAGCTGTTTAAATGACTTCCAGCAGGACACTGCAAAAGATGAAGGGTCTTTCTCGGCAAGATACTCAAATTTTCGGTCATAATTCGTTTCGATGACACCGTTGCATTCATCAAAAGATAGCTTATTATGAAAATCCAGAACATCCGCAAAAGTGGCATTGTCTTTGGTTTGTAGGATATAACAGATTTCTGCCGAAAAGAGTGACGTGGCACCATCGTCCCAGTACGGATCTGCGTTTGACTGTGCCTTCTGGGGATTGGCCAGAACGATGCTCCTGGCCAGGAAGGTAATATCATTATAGGAACCGATATGCATCAGCGGATCGTAGCCACAGTTACCCTCCCCCGGATGTACAAAGTTCAAATCCAGAACTTTATAGCCTCGCCTTTTCATCACCACTGAATATTTGTTCACGATCCTGCGCTTCGTCACTGTGGCAATAAGACTCTTGTTGAACGTCTCGAGAATTCGTGGCTCCAGGATGCTTACAGTCTTGCCACAACCGGATGTGCCGATTACAAGGATATTATTATTAAGACCTGTCTTTCTCGAATCCGAACTGAAGATACAATTCTCTCCTTCTCCAAGAATCAGTCTGTCTGATTTATCATCCCCATTCGACTTTAATTTCGTAATATCATCAAAAGAGATATCGCTTGTATTCATCTGCTCGCCCTTTTTGATCATGCACAAACCTCCATCATTTCTTTAAAGTCCTTAATACCGTCTGCTAAGCCCATCTCAACTGCTTCCTTAGCAGAGAAGTAATGGTCATAAGAAGTCAGTTTGTCCATCTCTTTCTCTGTCTTGCCTGTGTGGAACGCCAGTAACTTATTTATCATGGACTTGGTCTCCAACAGGCTTTCAGAAATGGATTTGATAGAAGATGCGTTGCCACCGATCTTACCCCCAAGAAGCGGTTCGTGGAGCATAAGCTTACCATGCGGAAACATGTATCTTTCTTTTCCGCAGGTAAACAGGACAGCACCCATGCTATAAGCGCATCCACTGCAGAAGGTACGAACAGGAGCTTTTGAACCGACAATCGCATCATATATTAAGAGACCATTATCGATTTCACCGCCTGGAGAATTTATAAACACTGAGATTGGAGTTCTGTCATCCTCCAGGTTCAAAAGCATAATCTGTTTAAAGAAATCCATTGCACTGTCCGCATTGATTTCGCCGGTAATGAATAATCTACGATCACTCATCAGCTTTGACTCAATCGCAACTGTCTGAACGCCACCACTGCTCTTCAGTAATACAGGTGTACTCATCAGGCTTCACCCCCTTCCACTCCGAAAAGATCCGTCTTAATGTGTGACTGACTGGATTCTCCGCCTCCTTCATCTGCAAATGGATTCAGACGGATGTCCTTTGGTCTGTCGTCGTCTTCATGACTCTCATTACTGTCGTTTCCAATGCCAAGTTCCGATGTAAGATGAGAGATGAATGCGCCAACAGCTTCTTCACTGACATCTCCACCAAGCGCTTCCTCCAGAGCGGACATAAGCTCATTCTCCGTCGAAGGAAGGTCCCCCTCACATTTAGTAATAGCATCCTTTGCTTTAGCCCCACCAAAGATAATGTCCACGATACCTGCCGCGTAGCGCTTAAACATCGCAGCCGTACAGTACACGCTGTTCTTGACCACGGAAGTGGAAGGAAGCAAATCCTCACAATCGACAAAGCTTCTAAAGCGAATTTCGCCGTCTCTGTCCAGTTCAAAGCATCCATTCTTCATTCCATAATTTGCACGGCAAATGAATTCTGCCATCTGTGCCATCATCTCAGGATCTTTACGATCAGCACCAATCGGACACATGCCATAAACGACAAACTCGTCATCATACACATCGATCACATAACTGATGTTCTGAATCTTGCTTCCAATTCTGAGTCCGAATCTAAAGATGCCAGTATCCTCGTTAAAGGAATAATGCCAGTCATCCTCTGCCAGGAACTACTTTACAACATTAACGATTTCATCTGAATATTCATATCTATGCATAGCCTAGTCTCCCTTCATCTATTTCAAGATACTCTTATCTGCACTATATAAATCCATCTCCAATGTGGCCTGCCTCATGCAGAATGCACCCGCGCCCCTGATTGTTTTTCGTCTGTTACCCATAGGAGAACCTCCTTTCTGGGAGACACGAAGGCCTCCTATGCACTCCTTTCCATATCAGTAACCATCTGTCGCTCCGGCAGACTGTACCAGGTGCGGTTCCCCGCCTCATCAAGTTCATACAGGGTCTGTAATGTCTGCTGGACATAAAACAAATCTTCGGTATAGAGCAGGCTGTCTGTCTCACTGATCAGGCCCCTGCTGCGAAGACACTGATCAATCTTTACACAGTGCTCATAGCTCTCACCACAAATGACAAGCTGCGGTACGGCAGTATAACCGTAATAGTTATTCTCACAATAACGGCTGTCATTGATCAGAGTGTAGTAGCGGCTCACCTTGTCAGCCAGCTTGCGCATCGCATGAGGAGTGGACCTGACCACTTCATATAAAAGAATTGACTCCTCGTCCAGCTGAATATTGGCAGCGGTACGAATGATACATCCGTCTGTAATCGGAAGTTCCTGCGATGGGCGCATCGTTTCCATAATACCGAAGCGCTCACAAGCCACCCCATTCATAAGACTGGCGAGAGAAATCATGTTACCGACAAGGATCCTCTTGATATCCTCTGCTGTGTCGAATGCATCCAGTTCCCGCTTCTTTAAATAACTGAGATATCGATTGCCTTTATGGAAGATCACGCCCCTGTCACGGGCGATTCGAAAGCCCTTAAAATCAAGGTCATATACTTTTAATCCGGCTACTGCATCCGGTGTCTTCAATTCGTACTCTCGAATCACTCTAAGCTTCAACATTTTGTGAAGACGATTGCGAATACCCTGACGCATTACTGTAAGGCCTCGGAGATTAACAAATTGATAAATCTGAAGAGAACTTAAATACTTGCTGCGTCCGATTTCTTCGACAATAGCGAAATCCACCGCATCCAACAAGGATGCTTCTATTTCATCAACCGGCGTATTGTTAAACGGAAGTATGGTCATGAAGACATCTTCTCTATCGCGGACCGCATATACCGGCTTTTCCGGTACATGATCAGCCCTGAATCCATAGTCAAATGCTCTGTTCCTGTAATTTACAGCGTCGTTGAATTTTTCCATATTTGCCCATTCCTTTCATTCTGCCAGGTCATTAACGACCATCTTCGTTACCTTCTCCTGAATACTATTTCCTGACAGGTTACACACATAATATTCACAAAAATATTCGACGCATTCTGCCTTACTGTCGGAGATATAAGAATCTACCAGGAGCAGTCGATCTGGGACGATGTTGTAAGTCACTCCCAGCTCTGCAAAGCTGCCCCAGTCGGAGAAGCATTTACCGCTCTTGCATTCCACGATGTACCAGATTCCGTTGAACTGGAAGGCAATGTCGAATTCATTTTTAAGCTTGCCCTCTCTGTCCGCCACACGGACATTACGGTAAATCTCATATTCTGCATGATATTTCACCGATAATTCCTGAAGAGCATCTTTAATAGTCTGATAAACCGCCAGTTCCAGATATCGACCTGTCAGGAACATTTGCGCCTTAGGCATCACAATCAACGAGCCATTGAGCGACTGGAACTCTGAGAAATAACGGACATTGCTGACCAGTCCGGCCATGTCCTGAAACAGGGAAATAATCTGCTTTTTCTCCGCATCGCTTCTGCCTGCCAGTGACAGACGGAAGTCTTTCTGTCCGCGGATGTAGAGTTGTCGAAGCTCATGCAGCAAATCCTTGATGAGATCATTTTTCTTCATCATTCTGATTGCAAGCTGTCCTACCGCTTCCGGTATCGTTTCATCACTGCCAACGGACTCGATCACGATGTTCTGCATACCGCCGATCAGGTTACGAAGATCATTGTCACGTGTGTCAGCTACAGGGGCCGGAGTTTCCACCACTGACATCAGTGGTTTGATCTCCGGAGCCACATTGCCATTCACCGCACAAAGTGCTTTTGCTTTCAACATATGAAGCGATCCTCCTCTCTGATGAGATAGCTGTTTTCCTTTACAAGTACAGTCTCGCATAGTGTTTCTGTTTCATCATCAGACAGCTTGTATTTTCATAGAAACCGATTTGAAACTGATTTCTGAAAGTTTCCTGTTTACATACAGATCAACCATAATGATTGCTGAACATGTTTCTTAACCATCTCTTTTTTACAATCATTATTTATTCCCCTAATGGCTTGCTCATATGCAGGTCAGGGCTTAATCCAGAAGCCTAAACATTGAAGTTTCACCTTTATCTGAAACTTCTGCCTTATAACGAGTCCGGCCCTCCACTGACAGTCTTACTGATCTGTCGGCAGAGGGCCTGAATCTGTACCTACTCACTTAAAATTTTTTTGGCTGTATCACTCGACGCATCGAGCAGCACCACCTTCCTGTTTCCGGAGGCAATGCTTCCTTCATATCCGGCCCCATATACGTGCCACGGGTCATTGGATCCAAGTCCCACCGCAGCAATGCGAGATGGCTCTACGCCTAGTTGAATCAAACTATTCCTGACAGCATCTGCCCGCTCTTGCGAAAGTGTCATGGTATAATCACTATCCTGATCGCCCGCTGTGGTTCCGGCAAGCAGAACAGTGATCTGCTTATGTGCTGCGAGGAAATCAGCAATCGGCTGGAGTGTTTCGATTGCCTTTTTCTCATCCAAGTAAATGGACTTGTCTGGCACAAAGGAGACCTGTTCTTCTGTAAGCATGACAGGCTCTTCAAGAGGGCTCTCGTCTTCTGTATCAAACATCGCCGCATCAAAATCAACAGGCGTCTCTGTCGGAAGATCCACTGTATCGACTGTCGGATACGATGCCTGAGTATTAACCGGATTGGCCATGATATCGTCGTATTCAAAGGTACCGCCACCGCGTTCTACAATTCCACCCCAGATTTCCTGCAGACGTTTTCTCTGTGTCTGTGAAAGATCCTGCTGTGGAGATGCCACATCGCCCATCTGCTGCCAGACAACTGTAATTCCGGTAAAGTCCGGGATCTCATCCTTTTCCTCAAGCTGATCCAGCACATCTTCCGGTTCAACAGATAGAAGATTATTCTTGAAATTAAGTGTTCCTTGTGTAGAGAGTCCTGTCCCAATGACAACGATGGTCTTGGAATCGTAACCTTTTAATGAGGATAAGGATCGTACTGCCATCCTCAGGCCTTCCAGATAATCCACCTGCGCGTCATTTGCGACCTGATCCTCCATGTAATTGATCAAAGCTGTTGCTTTTGCACGGGCATCGGTTTTCAGTATATTCTTTGAAGCCTTCTTATACTGATCATCGATATCATAAGAATCTGCGGCAATCAGCTCGGGTTTTCCATCAACAAGCACCACAGAAACATAACCATAATCGAGAATCGTATCAAAAATCGTGTCCTGTACCAGTGGCGAATTGAAGTTTAAACCCTGAGAGTTAGCTGTCGGTGCAATAGCATAACATACGGCATCCATACCGCTTTCCTCTTCTGCTGAAGTCCGGCTTCCGCAGCCGGTAAAACCGACTGCAGATACTGCCAAACAGATAATTGTAAGTAATGCTTCAAATCTTTTTTTCATAGGTTCTCCCCTTTAAGCGGTAGCTTTATTTGCACGGACCATTGTGTTGTAAATGCATTCTTTTGTTCCCGGATCGTTGATTGCAGGTTCTGCAACTGTCGTATTATTCGAAACAGTCTGAGCATTCAGAAGTCCTATTTCCCTGTCCAGCCTGGCAAGAATGCTCTCACATACGGATTCAGAAAGCACATTGTTGGATGTCGGATTGCCAAGCTGTTCCTTCAGACGCTCTCTCACATAGTTACAATAGGTGATTACTTTTGCCTTGTGCATCATCATCATGTTCTGATACTTAGCCTCGTCTTCCACTTCAAGGTTCTCGGCAAAATCTGGCTCAGCATCATAGTCATCCAAAATGGCGTTAAAACGCCGTACTTGATCAGTGGTATCCTCCATCATTTCGGCAAGGCGCTGCTTTCTGATTTCCAACGGATTATAGGTGATGAAGCTGATCAGAAAGCTGCCAAGGGAAGTCACCACAGGGATTCCCATACCGAAGATAGTAAGCGCAATAGCTTTTGCATCGATACCAGAGTCTGCAGCTTCCTGCGTTACAGTACCCATATAGCTTGTTGCCGCACTGGCAGTCGACGGTGAAATAAAATCTATAGTCATAATGCGAAGTGCAATGTTCATTGCAAAAGCCAAGCCACAGACAACTAATGCCATAACCAATACGAATCGGTCCTTCGTGATTCCCTGTCTTAAACGCTTATACTGAATTCCGATAAAGATCGGGACTACGTCGAAGCCAAAAAGGAAACCGGCGATCTGCACCATGAGCATCAAAGGACTTTCGTAGGAGAGCCTGCAAAAGAGGGCGTAAAAGACGACTCCATCTACAGTTGCGCAGAAAATCATAATCAAATAAGGAACAATTTTATTATCGAAAGGCGTATCCGACTTAAAACGCTTGCGGTTGTTATGATGGAGGCATTCATTCACGATCTCTCCTGTAGTAGTATTCAATGAATAGATTGCTTTACTGTTTTTACTCATAATGTTTAACCCTCCTCTACAGCAGCGATTCGGTTGCAAGTGTCTTTATATTCCTGTTTTATCTGTTCCAGTTCTTCCTGTCTGTCATCGCGAATCCTTGCGATATCTTCCCGATCAGAAATTCGGCATGCAACCAGACGCCGATTCATATCCTTATGGTTCAGGCGTTGATCATTCAGATAGGGCACAGACTCTCTGTATGGATCAAATATGATGTTATCGAGCATATTTCCGTTAGCAGAATCCACAGCGCCAGAAAACAGGGCTTCCAGATATTTATCAATTTTCGGTTTCATCGCTTCCTCACTGAGTCCGGGATAAAGTCTGTAATCTGCCGGTCGATAGGACTCATACTGAATGCGACGGATAAAATCGTTTGCCGGCACTTTCGAATCATCCATCATATTAAACAGAGCTTTTTTATTTCTACCAAACATTTATGCCACCTCCTTTTCTGATGATTCACCTTGAATTGCATCATGAATTGCATCTGCACGTTTCATCAATTCCTTATGCGGGCGAAAATATACTTCTTCCGCCTCATCCTCAAGTTCCAACATCGGCACAACCGGCATGGATACTCCGTCCGTGTGATGTCGTAATGCCGAATTCCAATAAACATCGAGACGCATCAGAATATGATCCCTGACACGATGGCAGATCAGGCGGGTCGTGTTGTCATCCTCAACCAACTGACTGTGCAACTCCAAAAATGCTTCTTCGGCAGCCTGCAGCTCCTGCTCCAATCCTGCTACCTTACCTTTTAACAGAGCCAGTTTTTTATCCTTTTCAGCTTTACGTCTTGCCTTGACCTGAGCATCCGTCAACTTATCTTCACCCTGCTTGCGAACAACTTCCGAGTTGTTCTCCTTCTTGACAGCGACTGCCAGGTCGGCTCTCGCCGTCTCCAGAAGACCTTTCTTCTGACGAATGCCGTCCACAAGTTCTTCAAGGCGGGCATACTCACCCTCATTTTCAATCTGAAGGTTTCCCCAAGTATGACTGCAAAACTCCTCAAAGCTATTGACTTCCTGGTCCATGAAAGGGGAATACCAGTCCTTGTCATCTGTCTTGCGCGGGAACCCCTTGCGACCATCGCAGAAGCCCTTGATTTTAAGACCAATAGACTCAAAGAACCCAACTTTCTTTCCCTTTCCGGTGTTCACCTTTTTATGGCGCTGTTTACTCATCTTTGCTTTAAACGCCAATGCTGCCTTCTTTTTTCTTTTTGTTGATACAGAGCTGTTAGGAATGTTATCTCTCATATCAGGCCACCTCCTGCCTCGTTGCTACAGTTTTTGCATTGGTTAATGAATGCTCCAATTCACGGAACAGCGTCGTTACCACGCTAGTAAGCTTCTTGTTGTACCAGACCTTGAAACCATAGAGCTCGGCGATAGTACGGCCATGGCAACCAAAATACTTCTTGACCGAAAGGGAGAACGGAATCTTATAAAAGCAGATTGTGCTCTCTCTTCTGTTGCTGTTGTTATAATAGAACTCGATACGTTCACCGGTGTTATAGATGGTGATGCGGTCAGCGTTCTGGATTGCGAGTTTTGTATTGAGTTTTTTCATGGCTATTGCCCTCCCTCTGTGCTGTGATTTTCTTGATGATTCTATTAGACCAAATCTTGTCTATTTCAGCATTTGCAACGTGAAATGAGAACGAAACATAGATTTCAGACCAAATCAGGCTAATTTTGAAACGTCTCGAACCTCTATCCTTACACAGTTTGCAATAGATGCATGGAGCGCCGGCCAACGGCCGGCTTTGCGGAGCTAAACGGCCGCGATGCGGAGCGAGCGGCCACCTCTCTCCTGACTTGATTTGAGCATCTTCCTTCATAATGAAGATATGCCGTATTGTCGGCGATTCTTCATTATAGGAGGGCAAGTATGCTCGATTGCAAAGGCGTTAGTAAAGAAACGGGTTGATAAGCGGTAACAAGCTGTGCCCCTAAAGTTTTTCTGCTTTTGTACATTTGAATGTACGAGGCTTCCCTGAAACCTGCTCTATAATGGTTGTGTCTGGAGGACATGACCATGGGCAACATCGAATGTATTTTAGATGAAGTAAACAACCTCTCCGATTCAGATCTTAAGATTCTTGTTCACAAAATCATGGATCGGTTGAAGCTGGAGAAGGCGTTCGCATCTCCGGCTAAGGTCATCCCACGGATGGAATGTCCTGTCGATACCGCCAAGGCAAACGAAGAGAAGAATCAAGGAGCATATCTCCGCAATGCCTCTGCTTCCAGTACTGACAGTCTTCTGGCGAAAAGCCGGAACCTGATGAAACAGAAAGGAGGCAGCGCTGATGAATAACGGTGAAACCATCCTCATCGATCTTGAAGCACAGATGCAAGATATCGGGCTGTCCTTTATGGCAAAGAAGCTGGATGAGATTTACCGCTCACCAAACTATCTCGGCATGGACAAGCTGGACCTGGTATCCGAGATCCTTGCACCGGAATATCAGGACAGAACGACCAAGAGACTCAACAACAGACTGAAAAACGCCAGATTGATCGGCACGCCATGCGATATCAGCAAATGCGTTGACAGTACCGCACGGCAGGATACACCGGCAGGTGCACCTAAGCTGTTATCCTCGCTGAAATTTATCGAGGACGGCTTGAACCTCCGTATTCTTGATGCTTCAGACAGTGGGAAAACTTATCTGGCGAAAGCACTTGGCACAGTAGCCTGCGAGAAATATCGCGTAAGCTACAATCGGTGCGATGAGTTCCTGACCGCCCTTGTGGATCTGAAACAGAGTGGTTATCCGAAGTACGAGAGAAAGATCAGGGAAGTACTGAACTTCCATCTGCTAATCATCGACGATTTTCTTCTGAACACCGTTACCGACGAGCGTCAGGTCAAGGTACTTCTAGAGGTGCAACGGATTGAGTTGTCAAGGAGCACTATTGTTTGTTCCCAGAGAGAACCCGATAAATGGCAGGCAATGATCATGAACGACGCTGTATCAGCTGATGCAATCAACAAACGCGTTACGAAACACTACACCATCATGATTAAGCACAAAGAGTAAGGCAATAGAGGGTGGCCGTTCTGGTCCACCGGGCGGCCGTTGGGTTTCGCATCAGTAGCCGCCGCCCTACGCAAAATGCACAATAGACGACTCTTGGTTTTTTTTGTAAAATAAAGTGGGTTATTTTATTTAAAGTTAAAATCATTTGTGGATATAACTATCCTATTAAGAAGGGAGCAAGAACAAATGAGTAAAACAAATATCATAAACTGGCAATCGTTCGAATTGCCTGTTACTTTTACGCAAGAGGAAATCCTACATAAATTTATTAAACCAATTTTAAATTTAAAAGAAGATCCTTCGAAAGGCAGATTGAGTGAACTGATTACTGGAAAAAATTCAGGATTATCTAAAAAAATACTAGAAACGCTTGCAAGGACTACCAAAGATAGGGAAAGCGGGCAGACTTTCAATTTTACTAATTATCCCTATTTATTATCTGGCATAAAAATTTGGGAAAATCATATTAGCCGTTTTCCGTCTGAAGAACAACGCTTATCAGATATAGCCCATGCCCTTTGTGTGAAAAACTACGATATCAGCATTTCTGACGCTGACCAAATCACCATTTTTAATTTATCAGAAAAATTGGGAGAAATAGATGACGAAAAATATGGTTTGACATATCGGCTGTCTGTATTATCCATATTAGCAACAACATGGAAGCAATGGGATAATATACGGAATAACAAACCCCAAAAGGCCCAAATAGCTCTTCTGCTTCAGCTATCCGAAATGATATTCCCCGTTTCAACTACAGATACAGTCCAAGAAGATCCAACTACATTCAGCCGAAATAGCGATGATGTCACATCTCTATATGATAGTGCTGTTTCCTTATTTGAAAAAGGTGATTATAAAGAATCAGCAGAACTTTTTACCGAAATTGTCACCGAGCATTTAACAGCTCCATATGAAATATTGGCAAATTCCTATACTAGCCTAATTAAATGCTACGGCATTAGCAGCATCGATATTCCTACCATAGGAACCAAGGATGAGCTGAAGCGTTGGGCTTTGCATTATGGCTCGAATGATATCAAACCTCGATCCCATGAAATTCGCCAACAGCCTCAAAGATCCGAAGCTACTGATCATGGTTTCTATCTGTTCAATCATTTAGATGCATCAAAAGAGACTGCTCAGATCATTCAGTGGATTGAAAATACAAGGCCAGATGGATGGCATCTCCCTCATGATTGGGATTTTAATATTGTCTATGATATTGATTCGTTAGCTGCCAGAATTTCAGAAACCCCTATCCGCTTTATACTGATTAACAGTGATTATTCTCAAAACCTTGAAGATGCCCTTCTTATTCTGGATGACATCAAAACCTATCAAGGCTCAGACAAATGGGATTCCTCCATTTGTGAGAACATCGAGATTATTATCCGCTGTCCTGAAGATTACGCAATTTCAATGTTGGACACAGCCTGTAGCTTTTTAAACACGGAATATGCACCAGTGAAAATTTATCTTATAGATGAGAAAAAACGGAGTGCCGATTATTTATTCGCTCAGCATCCGCTTTTCTATCCAATGACATTCAGTTTTAATAAAAATCGTCTCGAATCTGCCGAGTCTGCACTTATTATCGTCTCTGATAATAAAGATACTCAATATGTTTCCTGGCTTATTCGAGATGCATTTTGGATGCTTCCTCATAGTTCACCTAAAATGCACTCCCGAATCATTGTTCTCTCGCCCTATGCGTCGGAAATTGCGACTGAACTTGTCGCTGAATGTCCTGGATTCTCTGCCTTTACGAGCATTGTAAATCCACAGTCTGGTGAAAAAGAAAGTTTGAAAAATCCCGTAGAAATCAAAATTGGCGATATTGCTTTTCCCAAAATAGAATTTCATGCAATATCAACTAATGTACGAGCATTTCAAGCAACAATCTGCAACATCACCAAAGAAGATATCTTTCCTTATTTTGTGATTGACTCCGATTCAGATTTGATGGCAATAAGGCTTGGTAAAAAAATTCGTGAAACGCTGATTCGAGGCGCCGTATCATCGTACCAGTTAGGCAACTACTCTTCTGACGCAACTGTTATCGCAATCAGAACTCAAAACCCTGATTACGCCGGCCTTGCACAGGATCTAATTGTTCCAAAGGAAACTGAGCATGATGCTTTATTCTTTAGCGATTATAAACTAATCACTTTTGGCTCGATAAAAGACATCTTCTCCTGGGATCAATTAACCGGCGGAACGATTGAATTTATCTCACAATGTATGCATCTTCAGTATTGCAGTCAGACAGATCATTGTGACTTCAGCAAAGAACCATCAACAAAAGATATTTGGTCCTACTATCATAGACTGTATAATCGCGATTCAAGTTTTGCTGCTGCAATGTCTCTTCCATATAGACTCTTTGAAGCTGGAGTATTTCCATTAAGATGGGTTATTTCTAATGATTACGATATCTACTGGGAAGAATCAAGTCGACAGGTACTGGCTGATGCCTTTTCCAAACGCCTTGAAGATAAACCAACAAGAGAGTCGCTGATAAACCGCCTCTCTAAATATGAACATACTAGATGGTGTTGCTATATGCTTAGTATGGGTTGGCTTCCAGCCGACAAAGGCCAGACTGCCCACTATATAAATAATGGTGTTGACCGACATACTCTCCAAATTGCAAAAATGCATCCATGCATCTGTTCATGGTCAGATTTGAAGGAGTTGTACAGTGCGCTTCACAATTTATACAATGGGGCCGTGGATGTCTATGGCAAACCAAAAATTGATGAAAAATACAAGGCCTTCGCGAGCGAAGATATCGAAAAGTTCCAAAAGATAGATATTAATAACATCAAACAAACCGCTGACATCCTCAGGGCAAAACCACATCCAAGAAAACCTATTGCAAAACCAATTAGGTAGTGAGAATGGATTTGTAACACGTGAGCGTGAGATATAGATATATCTATCAACACGATGGATGTCACCGCAATGAAGCCGGCAGAGTTCGCTGACCCGGATACCCGTTGCATAGAGAAGGTCAATCTCGGCTTAATGCTTGCGATTTTCAAGAGAATCAATAACAGCGGTTACCTCCTTTCTGGTAGGAATCTTGGGCAGGTGTTCATCAAAGTGCAGATATGGAACCCGATAGCGGTCCCAGTCACGGTGAAGAACATACTGGAAGAAATCCCGAAGCTGTGCGATATGGACGTTGATTGTTCTTAGATTTAGGACAGACTGGCGAATGATTTTGAGAAAACGAATGTAGGAGCGAATCTCATCCCAAGTAACATCGAACAGAGGCTTTTCGTTAAGCTCCTTTTCTGTCCAGTTGATAGACTGAGTGAGGCAAGAAGTATAAGTAGCGTATGCGGTAAACACTGCGTTCACCTGACAAAAGATGAGAATAAATATTTTGCCTTAATCCGCAGATACGGGCGAATTCATCTTCATCGTCAGGCTATAACGGCTTCCCGGCATTCAATTCGGGATTGCTCTGATCCATTGCAGCTTTCAGCATTTCAAACGACGGTTTCGCATAGATCCTGGTCGTTTGGGTTGATGTATGGCCGAGTATCCTTGAGACCAGTTCCAACTCAATGTTGCTTTGATAAAGATTTGATGCACACGTCCGGCGGAACATATGCGGGCGGGCCTTTTCAGGAAGGTCCGGCCTGATGATCCGAACATATTTATCGATGATACGCGCAATGTTACCCGGTGACATTGGATGCGGCTCGCCGTGAATTACGGTATAAAAAAGCCTTTCTGTCTCAGGCGAACTCGAACCATGGTAAAGATCCATGTAATTTCTTAGATGGTTCGTAGCACTATCGGAGATGGAAACGATACGCTACCCGGTCTCCCTTTCCCCTGATCCTGAGATAAGGGATACTCTTCCGGAGATTTACATCCGATACTGTCAGGCCGGTCAGTTCGCTGAGGCGTACCGCCGAATCATACAGGATGATCATGATCGTTGAATCACGAATTCCGCGTTTGTCCTTGGACCAAGCCTCCTTTGGGATTTATTCGACTCCATTATCGCAAAGGCTAGCTAGGTACAACAGGTACTGGCGGTTTACCGCTTACCCAAAGCTCGCTGATGAAAAAGGAAACATTGACACTACGAAGCTTGGACCATTGTTGCCCTAGACAGATCAGCTACCTGAAAAGTGTCACAAACCACGCCGCTGATGAAAGTCAGCGGCTTTCATTTTGACCAGGGCGGATGGTTTGACGTTTACTTTTGAGTCTTCAATTGGTGTAGCTAATTAATTTACGATCTACTAGTCATCCGTCAATTTCGTACTTTTCAACAATTCTGCATATTTTGATTGAAACGTAGACATAGAAGCCGGCTCAATGTATTCATAATAATCATGCACTTCATGGAGTGCGCTGATATTTCCCTCTCTAATTGAACGATCCAATAAGTCAAGACCTGCTTTTCTTGTCCGTGATGTACTTTCTATTCCAAGTCCATATATCAGCACAGCTCCTAGACAATATTCAAATTCACCAGTATTCAATTGTAGGGTCATTGAATAATAAGTCGTAGCTTCATTTTGGGAAATATGATCAGTCCAATTTTTTCCATTCATCGAGCTAGCATATGAACTAAGCCGATATTGTGCCGCCTTATAACCTTTCTGTGCAGATTGATAATAATAGTCAACGACAAGCGTATTGTTTTCTGCCTCTTTCATCTCCTGAGCGACGCCCATGAAGAACCAATAGACGGCGCTTTCTTTGTCCAGAGTATGCTTCAAAAAATCTTCTAGCTGAAATGTTCCACCATTCAACAAATAGATAGAAAAATAATCCGCAATTGCATTCAGATTCCCTTTTGATGCTGCTTTCTTGAGATACTGCATTGCCAATGTCTCATCCTGAATTTCTATTTCATCAAATAGCAACTGAGAGATTGTATACAGCGCTTCCGGAGAATTTTCCTTTTCAAGTAGAGACATACCCTTTAATAGGTCTTTCTGATATCCCCAAATTCCGTAGGCAATATTTCGGGCGATTTCAAATGGAGATAAGTTTCTATATTCTTCACCAGATTTATAGCTAATGCCAAAAACAAAATAACTCTTATACGGTTCGAGACGAATCTTGGCCTTCCATTCGTTTGTTTCTTCATCATAGTATGGTTCTCGTAATACCGGTTCCTGGCTATCAGAGTCAATAACGACATATTCGGAATTTAGATTTGCCTCTGCTTCTACAAATCTGACAATATGATTATTTTCTGACATGTGGCTGGTATCCACAGCACTTTCATTAATCAGATAGCTTGTGATATTCTTAGACATTTTTACTACTAGGGGGTCCTTTCCTATGCGAACTATATCTCCGATGAGTTTCCCCGAGCGCACATATACTACACCGTTTTTGGTCATTGTAATAAAAAATAAATAATTGTCTTCTTCTGGATTAATAATCAAGTATTCTCTTTTAATATATCCTCTTTTATCTATTTCGCCTTTTGTTGAATGCAAAAGTACCGGCGACAAATATTCGACATTCCTAGCAGGATCTACATTAATTTGTTCTTCGTAAATAATCGTCTTATTTCCAGGAGCGTCATTCAAAGAGAAAATCTTTGCAGGGATCTCTGGATTATAAACATATTCCTCAGGAATCAATGTTTTCACATTTTTATGCTCAGATATTTCCTGCCTAGCATCCAAGGACTCCTTATCAGTTTTATCCACTAAATCTTGTTGTTTAAAAAACTGTTTATTAGCATACTCCTTCTGCTTTTCCTCAATTCTTTTCGTCAACTCAGATATTTCATGACTAACATCCAAGGACTCCTTATCAGTTTTATCTCCAAAATCGCCATTAAAAATTTTCGAAAATTCGGAATCAACATTACAATCCAATCTGCTGATAACCTTCCGTTCTATGGTTGAATCTGAAATAAGAAACTTACTGGTCAGTTGCTCTATAAACCATGAAAATGACTGCATATTCCCCACTGTAAGAGCATTATAATTAGGGAGATCTTTAATTGCATCAGGAAGTATCGAGGGAAAATCGAACCCTCTCAATATAATCGGTATAATATTCTTATTGTTCTGAATCAAATATGATATCTCCTTTGCTACCCAATCATCCGGCATACTGCATCTTTCAAGTGCATGAGGAGATAAAATTATCAGTGCATCCTGACATTCATCAAGGTATTTGTATAGTTTTTGGTCGTATCTTCCAGAACGAAGAGATGAAACATCATAAAAAACAGAATATCCCTGCTGCACCAGTCTATCATACAGAAGCTGTGCAAAAACTTCTCCTCCATCTCTTCTATAGCTTATAAATATATTATACGGCATAAGTATTTTAAGCTCCTTCCTACTAGATTAATAAATTCAAAAAATTCTTCCCCCACTGTAGAGTGGTCTATGTCATGCCTTCAGACAAATTTAATGCGATTTTTCTCGTCATTATACATCATCTACTGATTTGATTTCTCCATTTGGACCAAGTATTTTCTTTCAACTGATCCGGAAACAGATATACACAATGACCGTGTATGCGAATTGTATTGTAATTTCTTAGCCACATACTAGCATCCGCAATCATTATTAGCCTGAATGGAAAGCGCTCAATTAACACTGAGCACTATACTATACCCATAAAAGTAGACAGTTTAAAGGAAGCAGGTAAACAACCCACTGTTACCATCGGCTTAAAATGACCAATCAGCATAGGAATAAAACGCCAATGCACCAGGAACTCCTTTCTGGTTAGTTATTCATAGTTGTAAGTCAGCCTCCGACGTGGATCTCTATTTTTCTCCGTCCTGAATCCCGGTAGCTATTGCCATGCAGGGAGATAACAAGGCATTGATCGAAGAATCGATCCATGGCACTTTTTAGTGCTTCCTCATCAGAGAATAAATCAATCCATTTATCGGGCTCTACATTGCTTGTGATGTATTCATTTTGCAACCCTCCCTTCTATCTAAACAAACATTTGATGATATATCCGATGGCAAATACCATAATAGCGATAGGCATGACCGCATTGATCCATGCCAAGGTGTTGTTTTCAAAAGCCGTAACAATAAACTCCTTGTATTTGACACAGCTGAACACAATCAAAACGATTCCTGCAATAGTCCAGCCAATCATGAACCGTTTTATCACAGTCCCCACTGTAACTGGTTGATAATCCATGTCTGTCACCACCCCCAAAATCTTCTTCGCAGCTTCCACTTCAACCTCACAGCAAAATAAACAACTGCTGCTATCACGATCAGAATCGGAAAGCCGGAGGACAACAGATCAGCCATGAAAATGGCGATTTCTACTGTTACCGCACCCAAGTTAGCAATAATGCTAAAAGCTGCCAGTCCCGATATCACGGAACAGATAATCAGTGTCAGCGTCACACCCGACATAGTCCTGACTCCGGTTCCTCTATAGCTTTCCTGTTCAAAGATATTTCCTGTATGTCTCATGCACACGTCACCTCCTTCGGACCCGTATCTGTATATGATGTCATCTTTTCGACCTCCTTTTGTTGTTAAGGCTATTGTAAGCTCCGGAATCTATTTCTTATATCTCTGCCAGCCGCTGAAACTGAAACTTAAATTTAGCCTTTTTGAAACTATTTCCTCGCCTTACAGTACGCATACACCGATAGCCTCACACCACAACCGGAACACTCGGCACCGGCGGCAGGAAGTCTGATGTACGAATCAGATAGATATTCGCATTCGATGTTGTCTTGACGGCACAATACTCCGATGTCGCACCAAACAGTCCCTGCTTTGCATACATATCCTGGCTCCTGACTCGAAGACGTTCTTCGGTCTGTGGCTGCCAGTGTACCGTTCGTTTAAATGACACGAGCACATGCGGTGTATCTCCAGCAACTGGTGCAGGGTAATGATACTGATAACAGCCAAACAATTCTCTGGAAAGCGCATCTGTTGCGGCAGATGTCCCGTGCTGGAAAAGTACTACGTTCGGAAAATCCACTTTTATATTGCCATGCATTGCCTCTTTGACATTTTGCGAGACTATCATCAACTCGATCTTCCCCTGACGTCTAATCTGCATGAGATACTTCAACAGTTCATCGTTTTCATGTGTAAATTGCATCTCGTCGAGGATGATGCGAACCTGTGGTATGCGTTTCAGGGTATGAAAAAGTTCTTCTTTTAAATAGGCGTTGAAAATACTCTGATTGCAGGAACATGCATACATAGCCATCCCAGCCAGATTACCCTTGGCACCGCTCTGAAAGTTGTATTTTGTATCACTACCTGGGGTATAAATCTCTTCAAAAATTTCCTCCAGACGTTCAAAGAGTCTGCGAAGCACAATACCTGCTTCATGATTTGCACGAATATTATCGGCAATCACATTAGACAGACCTGACTGCACAGCTAATTCAGAGATAAAATCATCATCTTCATTCAAGAGCGTTACTACGGCCGGTAGTGATACCGGATACTTTGCGGAAACAACATTAATGACAGCCGCTGCATAGATCATAACCTGGTCGGTCATGATTCCGCAGCCTATTTCCTCCGCCACCATACGTACAAAACGAAGGATCTGTTGTGCGGACATACCGTAAAATGGATGATAGTTCTTATCAGCCGGACATGATGTCCTTACACAATCAATCTCATGTGCTTTTACTTTCTGCTGTACAGCCGTTATCAATTTCAGGTGGCTGGTAAGCAGAATCGTCGGCATGTCATTTTTCTCCAGACCGCTGCAAAACAGATCCATCACCAATGTCATATTTTGAGCATCTACTCCACTCATCAGCAGGTCTCCGTGAATATTGCGAAAGAATGACGCACTATCAATTCGCCCTTCGAACACACGTCTTGCAGCATTCAGGCGCTCACATTCATGAATAATCATTCCCCTGTTACTCATAGGCTCACGATCTCCTTCCCAACAACACTTTTTCCAGGTGAGTTCTGTATCCTTCATCCAACGATTATTTATCTGCTAACGTACAAAGGCATCGTAAATAAAAAAGGGTTTTCACCAGCGAGCGACACTACAGATTCACCATTCTTCAGGTTCAACAAATTCCAGTCCTCAACTGTGTGTCCAGCTCGCTGAATATTTATATTTTTCTGCTGGGCACCAAGACTGTAGTTCTGGTAATTCTCGCCCAGACGATTAATAACAAACTGTCTGGTATCATAATCGCCCGCTCGGAACGCCACAATGTTCTGGAAAGAAGACAAGATGTTCTTTGCCCCAGCTATTCCATACTGTTCTTCAAGACCACAAGTATTCTGAAGTCCACACATCATCCTGACTCCGAGGGAACGTCCAAAATTCAAACTGTCTGATAAATGCTTTAATCTTGGCAGGAGAAGTATTTCGTCTAACAAAAAATAAATGCAGGTTTTTGTCTTCTTTCTACCTCCTAATGAGTTCGCAAGAGCTCTGTCAATGAGGATGCCATACATAGGAGAAAGCAGAAGTCCTTTACGCATATCGTACTCTATGAAAACAACCTTGTTCTTTCCGTTACACACGATATCTCTCATAGAGAACTCTCTTGATGGGTTTGCCTGTGCAAACGGGCCAACGAACAACTTCTTCAGCATAGATCCAATATATGAGTTCACACCCTGTGTCTGGTTTCCTTTGCCTGCGATATAGTCAATACAACTGCGCTGATCCGCCATATAATCCAGACTGAGAATCTTTTTCAGATCCTCATTGCTACTATGTGTGAAGAAATTAATAAGCTCGTTATTGTTTAGTTTTGATTGATCAAAAATCCATGTTCTTATGAAATAAATAATTACAGCGCTCACCAGCTGCTCTGCCATTGCAGGAAAGATCGGCTGGGTTTCGCTCTGCATAGACTGAAACAACTGCTCGCAAATCTCCAGTGCATCTTCATCGGATTCCGGTATATAGACAAGTCTGCCGTCTTTTCCTCGCGGCATTATTTCTGCGAAAATGTTATGATATGAAGTAATCCTGCGATATTCCTCACCATTTCCTATGACAACCTTCATACTGTCCGGAATTTTACTGCCGAACGTTTCAAGATAATCGCCTTTGGTGTCAAAGATAATAAACACCTCTCCTTCCTGCATGGTGGCAAGCATGCGGTCCAGTATCATGTTAAAAAAATTTGTTTTGCCTGTGCCCGGAGCACCAAGAGCCAGCAGGCCATATGCAAGCATGTCTCTGTTAAGCCCAAAAAGCTTCTGCGTTTTTGGATCCTGAAAAGCGACAAATGGCTTTCGTGATTGATCCGCTGTCCATACAGGAACAGCAATGTCACCAATACTCTGTCCTAAAATAGTCTGCGTATACATGCCACCATTTCGCTCCTGATTGCTGCCTTCACCAATTCGCGTCTGTCCAAAATCATACGCCATACTTTATGTCTCCCACTTAAATATCCAGACCATCGTCTATGCCACCGTCATCATTGTCTATGCCACCACCCGAGCCACCATCGCCAATGCCTCCAGAACTATCGTCACTAATACCGCCTGTAGTATCATCAGCAATACCCGCCGGATCCAGTGTGTTAGAGTCTGTCTGAACTCCGTTTGACTCAACAGATTGAGCTTCTTCGTTTGTACCAAGACTGTTGTCCTCCTTTGTTGAATTATTGTTCTGTGTAATCTGCTGCTGAAGGCCCTTATAGGTCGCTACCATCTCCGCCTTCACTGCTGCTTCTGTATTCTTTTCCACAGAAAGGTTAGTGCCAAAATACTGATTCTGGAGAGTCTGATTAAGATCCCGTTCAAAATTTATATTCTGGAACCGCGCTATAGCTTCTTGTTCTGTTGCGTGATATCCTGTCGTTTCTACCGATCTCGAATACGCTTCAAATGATGGTTCTGTACCATATTTTTCGGTAAGACTATTCAGTATCACTGCTGTCTTCTCTTCCGCTCCCAAAAACGCATCTCGCTCTGTAGCCTGGAAGTAATAACAGAAGTACCCATTCGCCGTCTCACCGGTCAGATACTGGCTGCCAAGCTGATATTTTCCAGCGTGCAAAACTGCACTGGATGTGAAGCTGTTTGCCTGATACTCAGCAGTCTTTCCAGCGTCATCACTTGTTATCGTCCCATCGATGATTTGATTTTGGAAACAATGAATATTCTCGTGAATAACGGTATTGAGACTTTCTACATTGTAATCACTAACCACATGCTGAATAACCTGGCCGTTATATTCAAAGGACTGCGTCCCATTGACAGCCATCTCCCGGTTTACATTGATCACACCATTGGCAGCGTTCCCACTCTCATTTGCCGGCAAATCTGCGAAACGAACCTCTGGAACTGAAATCATGCCTTTTTCCATGGCATCACGGTTCACTGTTTCCTGCAACAGATCCAGCTTCTCATTTTCTCCAAGTTTGCTGTATGTCGATTCCCGAAACATGGAATAAAGCTGATCATTACTCAGATTCCCATATCTGGTTGGATGTACTCCGTATGCGCCCATAACAGACTACCTCCACATAGACCAGATTTTCAGTTCTGCGGTTCCCTTATTCCCATTCGAATACTCCGTTATTACTTCTAATGCCCTCAGGAAATCATTGCTATTCCACAAGTCAAGAATCATCGGAAGAGAGTACTTACCGATATAAATATCAGTCAATGGCTTGGATTCGGTATATTCTTTTAAATTTTCAGCAAGTGCAGGCGGACACATCTCAAGAGCCTTCAACGCTTTTACTTGGGCTGCCTCTCTGTTAAATCCATATTCTCGGCTGATCTTGTCAGCAAGTTTTGTTACATCACAACTTTTCATAACGTTGTCTCCTTTCTGTCATCATTGTCCAATCTGCGTAAAGTAAAATTTAGTAGAAAAGCTATCACCTTCTTATGCAGCATTCTCATCTTCATACATCACCGAATCAACGCTAACCTATACAGACCTGATTTGCTCTGGCCTTTAACGATTCCCAATACAGTATCCCTTAAAGTAAGCATTGCTTCTTCGCTGTATCCGTAATCCCACATATCTTTTCCCCAAAAATCAATGTTGTTTTCCGTTCTGATATAACTATCACACTAACCGAAAGTTTCAGTCACACCCAGTTGATTTCATCATTGGAAATAGGGCTTGAAACTTCATCCACATCTGAAGTCCAGATAATTACTTTTCTCCTTACAATTGGTCAACATACTGCAGTGTTCCGCATAATAGACTTCCACATCAGCCTTATGAAATCTACAAGGTACAACTGGAGCGAACAATCTCACATTATTTTTGTACAGCAGTTGCACATGGTCATATGACTGAGAACCAACTGCTTTACCATTTGCCTGCGTCCGGAATAGTTTCAGATATGAGTCATAATTTCTAACTTCATCAATCAATCCAGCTCTGACCAGGCCTGCAAATATAACCGCAGATCTCGCCTGACAATTCAATGACTTGGTTGCCAAATCTGTAAACGACGTATATTCCTCTTCAAGCAGTTGTTCTCTTATATCCTCATTTTCCGGCTCTAGAAGAGCATTCAGATAAATGTAGTCGTAGAACTGGGATATATGCCAGGCCGGAGCATAGAATGTCAGACCGTCAAACTCATATCTGTATGAATGTAATCCCATGGAGGCCTCCTTCACCAACTTCTTGCACTCTCTTCCAGGAATGAAAAGGTACTCAGGAAATGGACCTACTGTTGTCCTCTCTCCGTCACTGTAAATACGAGAAGACTGAAATGCGCTCTCCACGGTGGTCAGGCCCCTCTTAGTCCTTTTGCTCAGATTCATAGCGCTAAGTTTAGAGCCCAATGACACCAAACTCGCTGATGAAATTTCAAGAACTTTTTCATCCGGATATTCCATTAAAAAATTCTGATGCAAACCGATCTGGCATTTACGCTTCTGAGACAGAGTGAATATTCCGGGCTCCGGGTACCACCAATCCGCGATAGGATACCGGCAAACCGGGCTATGATACCGCTGTGTTTTCAATAGACAATCCGCAGAAGCGTACTTTTCGTCCGCTAATGATACCGTC